>Ga0172377_10002992_pt1 | contig 17328 bp, 13 predicted proteins | sample Pumphouse3metaG_FD_119749 | JGI IMG/M metagenome (GOLD analysis project Ga0172377, IMG submission 119749) | Leachate microbial communities from a municipal landfill in Southern Ontario, Canada - Pumphouse #3 metaG | ecosystem: Engineered > Solid waste > Landfill > Unclassified | place: Canada...
CATGTGGAAAATCTGCATTTACCTATCATGGACTTGTAAGTGAGGTAAATTATCAATATTATCTTGAAAATGTAATATTGCATCGAATTTGTTACTTAGACCAATACATATATATAAAGTGCATTTCTGCAAAGGAGATACTGTGAAGTTAGGACTGGATATCGGATCAACAACAATCAAGTGTATATTAATTGATGACGACAAAAACATTTTATTTGAAACTTACAAACGTCACTTCTCAAAAATACAGCAAACAACAATCGAACTGTTTGAAATGGTCAAACCTTATTTGAAGGACAACAAGGTGGCCCTTGCCATGTCAGGCTCTGCAGGTATGGGAACTGCAAATAGACTTGAAATCCCATTCGTACAGGAAGTTTATGCTACAAGAGTGGCAGTTCTGGAAAATCTTCCTGACACAGATGTAGTCATTGAGCTTGGTGGTGAAGATGCTAAGATTCTATTCTTAAAAGGTTCTCTTGAGGTAAGAATGAATGGAACATGTGCTGGTGGTACAGGTTCTTTCATAGACCAGATGGCAAACTTAATGGATGTTCCTGTTGAAAATTTGGATGAACTATCTAAAAAAGCAACTCAGACATATACAATTGCATCACGCTGTGGTGTTTATGCAAAAGGTGATGTTCAACCTCTACTCAACCAAGGTGCTGAGAAGAGTGATATCGCTCGTTCCGTTTTTGAATCGGTTGCAAACCAAACAGTTGGTGGACTTGCTCAAGGTCGTCCAATCAGAGGAAACATTGTTTACCTTGGTGGTCCTCTGACTTTCATGAGTGATTTACGAGATAGCTTTGATAAGACCTTGAATTTGAAAGGTCTCTGTCCTGAGCACTCTTTATATTATGTATCTCTTGGAACAGCTTTCAGCGCAGAAGAGGAATTTGACCTTGATGAGGTTGCTAAAGAGTTGGTTGAAGATGGTAAGAGATGTAAATACAGTGCAATAGCTCCTCTCTTCAATAACGAAGAGGAAGTCAGAGAGTTCAAAGAGAGACACTCACACTCTTCATTGAGCTACACAGATCCTTCTACATATAAAGGTGATGCTTATCTTGGAATAGACAGTGGTTCCACAACAATCAAACTTATCATAATGGATAAGGATGACAACCTTCTTTATACAAGATATCAAGGAAATAAGGGGGATCCTGTAGAGGCTGCACGTGAGTTCTTGATGGACTTCATGGAAAAATATCCAGATATAACAATCAAAAAGAGCTGCTCAACTGGTTATGGTGAGGCACTTGTTAAATCAGCATTTGATTTGGAATATTCTGTCGTTGAGACAATGGCTCACTACAGAGCTGCAAAGCATTTTGATCCAAAAACAGATTTCATCATAGATATCGGAGGACAGGACATCAAGTGTTTTAAAATTGAGAATGATGTAATTGATGATATATTTTTGAATGAAGCATGCAGTTCAGGCTGTGGTTCATTCTTACAGACCTTCTTTGATGCTTTGGGATATACACCACAGGAAGCAACAGAACTTGCAATGAAATCAAGAGCTCCAGTAGATCTTGGAACTCGTTGTACTGTTTTCATGAACTCTCTTGTTAAGCAAGCTCAAAAAGATGGTGCTAAAGTTGAAGATATCTTTGCAGGTCTCTCAATCTCTGTTGTTAAAAACGCACTTTATAAAGTTATCAGATGCAACAGTGCTGCTGATTTAGGTGAGCACATCGTAACTCAAGGTGGAACATTCTTGAATGATGCTGTATTGAGATCATTTGAACTGCTGCTGGATACACATGTAACAAGACCTAAAGAAGCTGGCATCATGGGAGCTTTTGGTTGTGCACTTTATGCAAAGCACATGGATGAGAAAGAGGATGTACCAACAACTTTGGTAGATCTTGATCATCTGAAGACCTTCTTCCATAAAACAACAACAACACACTGCAAGGGATGTACAAACAACTGCTTGCTTACAATCAACAGATTTGCTGACAATCGTAAGATGACAAGTGGTAACAAATGTGAGAGATTTGTAAATCCACAGCATTACATTGAAGATAAAGAGAATTACAACCTATATGAATTCAAGAGACAGTTCATCTCAAGCTTGAAACCAATCGAGAATCCTACAAGAGGAAAAATTGGTCTGCCTCTAGCTCTTTCTATGGTTGAGCTCATGCCATTCTGGCATAAATTCTTCGATGAATTGGGCTTTGAGGTTGTGGTTCCTGAATGGTCCACAAGACTCACTTATATCAAAGGACAGGCTCAGATTCCAAGTGATACTGCATGTTATCCTGCTAAATTGGTTCATGGTCATATCCAGGAATTGATTGATATGGGATTGAAGACTATATTCTATCCTGCATCTTCTTATAATGTTTGTGAAGATAAAGGTGATAACAACTTCAACTGTCCTCTTGTGGCCTATTATCCAGAGCTCATAAAGCACAACACAGAGCAGATTGTTAATGGTGAGATCAAGTTTGTTGATGGATTTGTCTCTCTTCAGAACGAGAAGGTCTTCGTTGAAAGAATGCAGGACATTCTTCCTGAATTGGGTAAGTTCAACAAAAGAGAGATCAAGAAAGCAACAAATGCTGCATACAAAGCTCTTGAAGATTATCATGAGATGATATCAACTCAAGGTAAGATCATTGTTGAGAGAGCACGTAGCAAGAATATGCCAATAATGGTAGTCTGTGGTCGTCCATATCACATTGATCCTGAATTGAGTCATGGTATAGACAGCATGATGTTGCAACTTGGATGTTGTGTGGTTACAGAAGATTCTCTATCCAAACTTGTTCCAAAAAAGGATAGAAATGTACTGAACCAGTGGACATACCATGCTAGAATGTATGATGCAGCAAGATTTGTAACAACACAGCCAGATATGAATGTTATACAATTTGTATCATTTGGGTGTGGTCTAGACGCAGTAACGACAGATGAGGTAAAATCTATATTATCAGAAAAAGGTAAGATTTATACTCAGGTTAAAATTGATGAGATTGCAAACCTTGGATCTGTTAGAATTAGAGTTAGAAGTTTACTCGAAGCCTTGAAGGAGGAGAGATAAATAATGTCAGAACAAGAAATACCACGTGTATTGTTTACTAAAGAGATGAAGAAGACGCATACATTGCTTCTCCCTAATATGCTCCCTACACATTTTAAAATTATTCGTGAAATTTTTGTAAATTTTGGATATAAAGCTGAATTGCTTCAGAACGAGAGTTCAAACGTAATAGCTGAAGGTCTTAAATATGTACACAATGATATGTGCTATCCAGCACAGCTCGTTATTGGACAGATGATTGATGCCTTGAAATCTGGTAAATATGATAAGAAGAAAGTTGCTTTGGTAATCACACAAACAGGTGGTGGTTGTCGTGCAAGTAACTACATATATCTATTGAGAAAAGCTCTGGTAAAAGCTGATATGTCATACATCCCTGTTGTTTCTTTGAACTTTGGACTTGAAGACAATCCAGGATTCAAATTCACAACTAAGATGCTTCTTCAATCTGTAGCTGCCGTTGAGTATGGCGATATAATAGCATTGCTTGGTAACCAAACAAGACCTTATGAGGTAAACAAAGGTGAGACAAATGCTCTCATTGAAAGTTGGACCCATAAATTGGCTAAGAAGTTTGCAAATAACAGCGGTTACTTTGGTACAGCACTAGCTGGTAACATACGTGAGATTGCAAAGAATTTTGCTGCAATTCCAACCAAGGACATCAAAAAGATCAAAGTTGGTGTTGTTGGAGAGATCTACATAAAATTTGCGCCTCTTGGAAACAACCACCTTCAGGACTTCTTGGAAGAAGAGGGATGTGAGGTCATGATTCCAGGACTTCTTGGGTACTTCCTTTACAGCATGGAGAATGCTCGTTTTGATAAAGAGTATTATGGTGGATTCAAAAGAAAAGCTCAGTTCCCAATAAGAAATGCAATAACCAGTTTTGTAATAAGTACTGAAACTATGATGTATAGAACTGTTGCTGAAGTCACAGATAAATTTGTACTACCAGAGGGTTTCAGACATGAGAAGACTCTCTCAAAAGACATAATTGATCATGGTGTAAAGATGGGAGAGGGCTGGTTGCTCTCTGCTGAAATAATGGAACTGAATGAATTGGGTTATCCTAATATTGTCTGTGCACAGCCTTTTGGATGCCTTCCAAACCATATTGTGGCTAAGGGTGCAATAAGATCAATAACAGCCAAGGAACCAGATATAAACATCGTTCCAATTGACTATGATCCATCCACTGCAAAGGTCAATCAGGAAAATAGAATAAAATTGATGCTTTCAGTTGCAAGAGAGAAGATGCCTGATGCCGTCAAACCTGAAAAGAAGAAGAGTGTTAATGATGAGTCATACAGCAGTCCTCATACAATAACTCCTGAATTGAAGGCAAACATTGCAGCAAGCACAAAAGTGAATAGCTGGGAATTATAAAATTCAATAATAAATAGCAGACCTCAACAGTGATGTTGAGGTCTTGTTTTGGGCCTTCATCCTTTAAAACCCAAAAAGTTCTCTTGCTTTATCATGAGGTATCAATCTTGGGTTTTCTTTTTTAAGATTCTTGAACATCAAATTTGTTTTCTCCTCAATAGATTTCTTGATGAATAAATTGAAATCAATTGAACGGAGAAGAAAGAACATAAGAGGATCTTCATCAAGTTTTGCTCCAACTCCATAAAGCACTGCTGCAGCATGTTTGCACATAACTGCCCAGTCAGGACAGTTGCAATTTATTGATATTTCATCTGAAGATGGAAATAATCCTTGATGTGGATTTAAGAATGCTTCAGATAAATCTAGAGGAAAATCTCCTGATGCAAGACTATCTAAATTATCTATTTTGTTTGTTGCAATTTCAATTATTTCCTTCCTCCTGATATCGGAAAGAGGGGCTATTTTTATATTTACTTTATAAGGCCTGTTGCTGGAACCTTGTACAAGGGCATCAATTGAACCTTCCTTTATTTGCAGATCAATCACCGCACCAGATCTTACATAGCGTTTGCCTCTACCAAGTCGACTGTCATAGTCAGCATAATTCTCAAGATTCTCACACCATTTCTCACCCCACCAAGTTTTAGCTATCTTTTTTCCATCAATACATATTGGACTGTAACCTTTCTTGTTGTTTCTTTTGGATTTCAATCTGAGTTCATCCATATTCATCTGTGAATAATGTTCAAAATATCTGTTCATAATTTATTCATCTCCCGAGTAAGAAAAGAACTGCTTGAGTTTTTCTGTATCTAATTGGGTTATCATCGAAAGTGCTGATTGCTCAGTTTGTCCAATTACTGCAGTTGATAGTGACCTCTTGTCATTGATGATGTCATTTATCTTATCTTCTATTGTTCCTTTGCAGGTGAATTTATATACGTTGACAACCTTTTTTTGTCCTATCCTGAAAGCTCTATCTGTTGCTTGATTCTCTACAGATGGATTCCACCATCTGTCGAAATGGACAACGTGATTTGCTTTTGTTAGATTCAATCCTGTTCCTCCTGCCTTGATTGTTATTACCATGAATGGGCAGTATATATCACTGTTGAACATATCAACACGTCGGGACCTTTCTTTCGGAGAGACACTTCCATCAATTGATAGACCATCATATCCAAATAATGTTTCAAGATAATCCTTGAGAGGATTTATCATTGTTTTGTACTGGGTGAACACCAGCATTCTTTCATGTTTTTCTTTTATAACTTCCACCAATTGCTTCAGTGCTAAAAATTTCCCACTGTCGACTTCTTTGAATTCTTCATTCTTTAAGTACTGACTTGGATGATTGCATATCTGCTTGCTCTTCAATATGGTGGAGAGTACAAGACCTTTTGTAGAGATTGCATCTGACTCTTTGTTATCTAATTTTTCAGTCACACTTTTTATCAACCTTCGGTAGAGAGTTATCTGTTTGCTCGACAGTGGTATGTACATATCGGTTTCAATTTTTTTAGGAAGGTCTTTGATTATTGATTTGTCTGTTTTCAATCGTCTCATTATGAAAGGCTGTGTTATTTCTCTCAAATTTCCGTAGATATTGGGATTCTCTGCAGTCTTCTTTATTATGGATCCAAATTCCTTTTGACTTCCAAGAAGTCCTGGATTTATAAAATCAAATAACGACCACAGATCTACAAGAGAGTTCTCAATTGGTGTTCCTGTCATTGCAATTCTTTTATCTGATTCAATGCTCTTTATGACTTTTGATCTTTTTGTGTTTGGATTTTTGATGGCCTGAGCTTCATCAAGTACCACCAAATCCCAGTGCTTTTGATTGATACATTCCCTCAAAGATGCAAGTTTGTACGTAGTGATATAGAGCCCAGGTAGGTCAAAATTCATCTTTTGAAGCTTCTTTTCTGTTTGATTCAAGACAAATAATGGGAGCTCCGGTGTGAATTTATCTCTTTCACTGCTCCAGTTTCCAATCAAGGATGAAGGAACTATCAAAAGAGTACGCTTGAGATATTTCTTCTCAAACATTGTCTGCAAAATTGCAAGGATTTGTATTGTCTTACCAAGTCCCATATCATCTGCCAGACATGTGCCAAAGCCTCCTTTCAGCATGCTATACAACCAGTTTACTCCAGTTTCTTGATAGTGCCTAAGTTTACCTTGAAATTTATTTGATAATTCTATTGCTCTCTCTTCTACCAATGCATGCGAACTGAAAGAGTGAAGCCACTGTCCATGTTCAATTATGAGGTAATTGGAGTTTTCATCTTCTTCTCCATCTCTTTGCATCTTCAGATAGTCACTGAAAGTAATTTCATTACCATTTTTTTCTATGAATTGCTTGTACTTATCTAGAAGCATCTGCAGCTTCTTATGGTTAATTTCAATCCATTTGTTTTTAAATCTTACAAGTCCTTCTTGCATATTCAAGAGCTCTTCAAGTTCCTCTTTACTGAGAGTTTCATTATCAATCACAAAGTTGAGTTTTACAGACAGAAGTGAATTCATCCCAAATTCGCTGTTCAATTTATCACCTATATTGGCTTTGATGTGTGTTTTATTTCGTCTTTTCCACCATGTTGGAAATCTGAAGCCAATTCCATATTCCTCGAAAAAATCTGAATTTTTCAACAGGTCATATGCTTCATCTGATGTTATGTATGTTGGCTCAAATATTTGACCTTCTTCGATGATGTTTGAGAGGGTGTCGCACTTATTGCTAGCTTTGAATATCATGGATAGTAGATGAAGCAGTTCCTTCTCATTATCTTTATACTCTTCGAGAGCATATGATAGAGGCATATGCTTTATCTGATTGTTTATCTTTGTTGTGTAGCTTGTTAGAAATCCAAAAGGGTAATCTGTGTTATCAGTTTCAACCAAATGAAAATATGCTCTATCTGCAATGTTGAAAGAAGGCAAATATGAAGAGAGACACGATTCAATGGAACCTTTGAAATTATCAAGAGTTCTGTAGCACCAAATTTCCATTTTTTGCCACATGTTTTCAATCCAGACTTCATCTATGTATTCAGAACCTGGGGAGAGTGGAATGGATGAAATTATTTTATTTTTATCAGCTTCATCCAATTCAATTTTTGTTCTGGCTTCCAAATACAAAACATCCATCGATTGAACTTTTTTAAGAAAAACTTTTGCAAAAGAGATTAAAAAATCAAGAGATAGATCATTTTTGCTATCGGCACACTTGAGATACTCAAATAAGCTATCTATTGGGCTTTTTTGAAATTTCAGTGTCCATTCATCATTGCCTGCTATAGCAAATTCATTTTCTGTAAACCAGATATTGAAGGTTTCATTGTTCATAACATCAAATATATCATAGTCAATGACTGGACAACAACATCTGTTATGCACTAATTGGAAAATTAAGTCAAAGAATGGTAATCTCTTTGTTGTGCGAGGTAATTATACCTTCATCACTCATTTTTTTGAGTTCCCTAAATAAGGACTGTCTTTGAACACCAAACAATGTAGCGAGCTCAGCTTTTGGTATCTGGAGCCTAACTGTATTTGATCTTTGAATGACAGCGAGCTCCTGAATGTATTCTATTATGTTCTCTCTCAATGTATTTTGAGTGTAAGTAAGAACTTTCTTGTTTAGTGACTGTGCATTCTTTGAAATCATGGTGATGAAAAAAATAGCAAACTCTTTATCATCCAGTAAATCAACAATAAGTTCTCGAGATAGATTTAGAGTTGTGCAATCCTTCTTGCAGAATATTGTCATCGGATAAATTGGAGATGGAGAGAACACTAAATTCCCTCCAAGTATTGCACCTCTTTCAAAATTGAATACGACATTTTCTGTTCCACTCTCACTCAATGTGAAAGAATTTAAAGAACCAGATAGCACAATATCAATTGAATTGCAGATGCTACCTTTCTCTCGAATCACTTGATTTGAATTCTTGCGGTTGATTTTTCCTTGTTCCAGTATTTTTGACTGTACCTCAGGAGTAAATAATTTGAAGTGTGGGTAGCTATTTATTATCTGCTTTTTTTCATCTTTATCCATATTTTTACTATATATCAAAAAATAAATATCAAAAAGACTCCTTAGTGACTGTTTGATGAGCGTTCCATGCACTATTCTCTTTTTATCTAGGAGACGACATGGATTTATTTACTATTATTATTTGGATTGTCACTGCAATCTTTTTAATTTTTTCATTTAAGAAAGACAAAAAAAGTACGAAGGGTGCTGCTAAAAAAGCACTCAAGATGGGAAAAGGAATGGCATCAGGCCTCATTGTTACAATCCTTCTGATTGGTCTGATATTGGCTTATCTTCCACCTGATAAAATTGCACAGTTTGTTGCAGAGAAGAATCTGATGCTATCAACATTTGCAGCAGCTATATTTGGAACAATAACAATAATACCTGCATTTGTTGCATTCCCTCTTGTTGGAACACTTGTTGATGCAAGCATATCAATAGTTCCTGCAGTTGCTTTTTTGACAACACTGACTATGGTTGGAATTGTGACTTTTCCAATCGAGAGAAAAGCTTTTGGAACAAAATTTGCACTGACTCGTAATGTTCTGAGCTTTGTGTTTGCAATAATAATCAGCTTGATAATGGGAGTGATACTGTAATGAAAATTCTAACAAAACTTAAAGAGAATAAGTTTCTTGCATTTGTAATTCTTTCTTACATTGCAACCTTCATATTTAAATCGGATGTTGGCCTTTTGGGGCTATCAAACAGCATATACTATTTCAAAGAACTGCTATCAATAATGCCCGTTGTACTTGTTCTAACAGCTCTGTTTGACCTATGGATGCCAAAAGATACCATCGTTAAAAATCTTGGAAAAAATTCTGGATTCAAAGGAACTGTGTTCTCTTTCATGCTTGGTAGCTTGTCAGCAGGTCCAATCTATGCTGCATTTCCAATTGGTGTCATGCTGCTCAAAAAAGGAGCATCAATCAGAAATGTTGTGATCATATTGAGCAGCTGGGCAGTTATTAAAGTTCCAATGCTGGTCAATGAGGTCAAGTTCCTTGGTCCTCAGTTCATGGTTGTAAGATGGATATTGACTGTATTATCAGTGATAATCTTGGCATCAATTGCAGCAAAGATTGTGAGAGATGAAGATATTGTTTTGGAAGAAGAAGTGCAGCAGAAAGGCGTATCAATAAATGAAAGCGCATGCATGGGCTGCTCAATGTGCAGCCGTGGCTATCCTGAATTGTTTGAATTTGAGAAGAAGAAAGCACATGTTAAGGTGATGGATATCTCTAAAGTTGATAAACAGAAACTCAAAAAAGCAATCAATGAGTGCCCCACACATGCAATAAAGTATTTGGAAGTTTAAAACTTATTTGGAGCATTTTTGTTTGAAGCAAACCTCTTATGAACAGAAATGCTCCATCTTATATGCATCAGTGTTTGATGAGAACATTTTTAGAGTATCTCCTACAATTCTCTCATTCAACTCACCACGGTCTACCATAGCATTCATGATGTTGTGAACCTCTTTCATTGGAAGTGCCTTACGATAAGGTCTGTTATCGGTGAGAGCTTCAAATATATCAAGGACACTCATCAACTGAGACTCAAAACTCAGACTTTTCTCGTTGAGTCCATATGGATACCCAGAACCATTCAGTTTTTCATGATGCTGAGATGCCCATTTAGATATATTCTCGAGTACATCTGATTCCTTCAGAAGTTTGGATGTGTAATATGGATGCTGTTTCACCTTGGAGAATTCTTCAGGAGTCAATGGGCCTTTTTTATCTATTATGCAATCGGGGACAGTCAATTTTCCAATATCATGAAGCTTTGCTGCAATGCAGAATTGTTTTGATCTGTCTTCATCAAATTCATAGTATCTGCTCATTGAGTCAGCAAGGGCTGAAACATTTTTGGAATGCTTGAAGGTGAATGGTGATTTAGCATTCACAGCTGCTTCAAGAATGCCGCACATCTGCTCCATGAGAGAGTAGGTCATTTCAAACTCATCATCTGTTATTGATGACTTTATCTCAAGATTGATGTTATCGGAATTGAGAGATAGGTAGAAAGCAACTTTATCTTGAGTCATTCTGAAGATTTCTGCAAGTTCAGGAGAATATTTTGTTCCAATACCAGATTCAACAAATTCAAGAATCTGTGTTGGATTGTTACCCTTTCTGTAGCACATTTCAACATCGCTTGATAAGTTTATGATTTGAGAGAACAAAGGGATGCCTGATCCATTGAGGCCAAAGAAACCTGAACCATCTAACTTTTCATGGCTGTAAAGAATTATGTTTGGTCGATATTTGTACAGAAGACATCTAGGAATCAAAGATTCCCCTTCAATGCAATGTGAGATATCCTCTTCAATTGAGTCTCTTCCACTAAGACGCATTTTTTGATATGTACTTTTGGTTATGCCATAATCATGGAGGAGAGTCAGAACCCGAAGGTCTGATATGTCCTCATCACTGAAATTCATTGTCTTAGCAATATCAACAGCTATTAAGGCTGCTCTTTTGCCATGCATAGTTATGCCATGCTTGAAGTTCATCTCAAGATAATCGCCTGCAACAGCAATTATATTTATAAAATTGAATCTTTTCATTAACATACAAATCTCCAGAAATTTAAGATGCAATGTTCAAATTTCTTTAAAGTAGTAATTTATACGTTAAGATACTGGTGCTTCTTTTGTTATTAGAAAAGTACCAAATTGAAAATAATTTGTCGATTGTACATTTATACCAAATTTGTATTTTTATATGTGTCGAAAGACATCATATATTAAAAATAATGAATCTTTTTCATCAAATGATACATGAATTGGAGCAAAAAAATTAAAAATAAAGGCTTATGATTTGAGTTGAAATGAAGGTCTGTTTTGGATATATGTCTGAATTGGAGGTGCTTTTTAATTTGAATTGGTGCAAGCTAGACTATAAAAAAAAATTCAATTATTATCATAATTATCTAGGAGTGATAAAAAATGCAAACTCAAGCAAATTCTTTGACAAATCAAATTGAAGATAAAATATTGCAATATATTAAAGATAAAGAATTAAAGATAGGGGACAAATTACCTACTGAAAAGGAAATGACATCTCTGTTTAATATTGGAAGAAGCTCTTTAAGAGAGGCTCTTTCAAAACTTGATTCACGTGATGTTTTGGAAACACGACGTGGTTCTGGTACTTATGTTAAAAATTTGATTCCAATCGATTTGGATCCACTGAGATTGGGATATGTAAAAGATAAGCTGGAATTGGCTATGGATTTCATAGTTGTGAGACTTCTGCTTGAACCAGAAATGGCTGCTCTGGCTGCTAAAAATGCAACAAAAGAGCAAAAAGTGGAGATAAAGATTTTATGTGATAAGATAGAGGAATGTATAAAATCAGAAGAGAATCATTTGGATTATGACATTGAATTCCACTCTGCAATAGCTCGATATTCTCAAAATAAAATTATTGGGAATTTGATTCCTCTTATAAATTCATCCGTTTCAACTTTAATTGATGTAACAAATAGAAAGTTACTCACTGAGACTGTCTACACCCACAGATTGATCTCTGATTCCATCATCAGAGGTGATGAGCTTGGAGCTAAAAATGCCATGATCATTCACCTTGATTACAATCGACAGCTGATATTGAAAAAGATTGAAGCACAATAAAAAAAGATAAAGTTCTATTGGCCAACAGCATTTCACTGTTGGTTTTTTTTGTTAGAGGTCAAATAAAGTATTTTAATTTGTCTGATAAATATTAAATGTTTTACTTGACAGGTTGAAATATCAATGATATTTTACCAAAGTGGTCTGACAAATATTGGAGGTATTATGAAATTTAATAGTCAAAAAATCAGAGAAATTGCTCCAGAAATGGATCCTTTAAGACGAGGAATGGGATGGAGCGTTGAAGATCTATCCAAGCAGCAGGTTTTAGTTGAAAGCACTTTTGGTGATAGTCATCCAGGAAGCGCTCATTTATTCTCTTTAGTACAAGAAGTAGAGAAAGGTGTAAAAGAAAATGGTGCAAAACCAGCAAAGTATTTTGCAACAGATATCTGTGATGGAATGTCACAGGGGCATGATGGAATCAACTACTCACTGGCATCTAGAGAAGTCATTGCAGATTTAATTGAAATTCACGAAAGAGCAACAACTTTTGATTCAGGTGTTTTTGTTGCATCTTGTGATAAAGCTATTCCAGCTCATTTGAAAGCAATCGGAAGATTGAACATACCATCAATAATTGTGACTGGTGGAGTTATGGATGCAGGTCCAGACCTACTTACATTGGAACAGATTGGTGCATACAGTGCTATGTGTCAGAGAGGTGAGATCACCGAAGAGAAGCTAAATTACTATAAATTGAATGCATGTCCTTCATGTGGTGCTTGCTCATTCATGGGTACAGCTTCTTCAATGCAGATTATGGCTGAATCATTAGGTTTGATGTTACCTGGTTCTGCACTTATGCCTGCAACCTGTGATGATCTACAGGAAGTTGCAAGAAGAGCCGGTAAACAGGCTGTTGAATTGGGCAAGATGGGACTGAAGAGTCGCGATATTGTAACTAAAGAATCATTTGAAAATGCAATCATGGTACACGCAGCTATCTCAGGCTCAACAAACTGTCTTCTACATATACCAGCAGCTGCTAGAGAGTTCGGTATTGAAATCGACAGTGATACATTTGATAGAATACACAGAAATGCACATTACTTATTGAACGTCAGACCAGCAGGTGATTGGCCAGCTCAATATTTCTACTATGCAGGTGGTGTTCCACGTGTTATGGAAGAGATCAAAGATCAACTTCACTTAGATGTAATGACAGTTACAGGTAAGACTTTGGGTGAGAACTTAGAGGATTGCAAAAACAACGGTTTCTATGATAAATGTGATGGATACTTAAAAGCTGTAAACAGAAAAAGAGAAGACATCATAAAGACTTATGACAATCCAATTGGAACAAACGGAACAATTGCAATTTTGAAAGGCAATTTAGCTCCAGAAGGTGCTGTTGTAAAGCACTCTGCAGTTCCTAAAGAGATGTTCACAGCAACATTGAATGCCAGACCTTTCAACAGTGAAGAAGCTGCAATTGATGCAATCATCAATCACAAGATCAATCCTGGTGATGCAGTATTCATCCGTTACGAAGGTCCTAAGGGATCAGGTATGCCTGAGATGTTCTACACAACAGAAGCTATTGCATCTGATGAAGAGCTTGCAAGCAGCATTGCTTTGATCACTGATGGAAGATTCTCTGGTGCATCTAAAGGACCAGCTATTGGACATGTATCTCCTGAAGCTGCAGAAGGTGGACCAATTGCTTTGGTAGAAGAAGGCGATGTAATTGAAATTGACATTAAAAATCGTGTATTGAAGATTTCTGGAGTTAAAGGAGAAAGATTGGACGACAGTGAAATCGAAAAAATCTTGAACGAAAGAAAGCTAAGATGGAGTGCACCTGAAAACAAATTTAAATCAGGCGTCATGAATATCTACACACAACATGCAGTATCACCTATGAAGGGTGGTTACATGGAATATAAAAAATAAAACATTAGTTTGGGGGATACAAAATGAATTTTATGGTTTCTACAGTGGCAACAAGTATGGGTGCCGGGCGTCTGGTTTTGTCAGCAATTGCGGGTATAGCTTTATTGCTAGTTTTGATAATAAAAGGTAAATTACAGCCTGTTATTGCTATTTTAATCAGTGCTATTTTCATTGGTCTATGTGCAGGAATGTCTTATGAAACAATTGTAAGCAGTGTAAATGAAGGTATTGGCGGAACATTGAAAGGTATCGCTTTATTGGTTGGATTGGGATCAATGTTTGGTGCCATTTTGGAAATCTCTGGCGGAGCTCAGCAGATTGCAAATACTTTAGTAAACAAATTTGGTGATGACAAAGCTGCTTGGGCTTTAGGTATCACTGGTTTGGTAATAGCTATGCCAGTATTCTTCGATGCAGGTCTGATCATCCTAATTCCATTGGCATTCAGTTTGGCTAAAAGAACAAATAAATCAACATTGGCATATGCAATTCCATTGCTAGCTGGTTTGGCTGTAGGACATGCTTTTATTCCTCCAACACCAGGTCCTATCTTGGTATCAAGCATGTTAGGTGTAGATTTAGGTTATGTAATCATGGTTGGTTTGGCTTGTGGTGTTGTATCTATGATCATTGCTGGTCCTATCTTTGGTAAATATATTGGTAACAAAATATATGCAGCAATTCCAGAGTACCATGCAAACACAGAGAACATGGCTGATGACAAACTACCAAGTTTTGCAACTGTTGTATCAATCATTCTGATTCCTTTACTTCTGATCATCTTGAATACAGTATCAAACGCTGTTCCATCATTATCTGGTGTGGCTCCTTTCTTCTCCTTCATTGGTGAACCATTTGTAGCTCTTTTGATTGCAACTGTAGTGGCAATGCTGGTATTGGGTGTTAAACATGGCTACAGCAAAGAAGAATTGGAAAAAGTTATGACAAAGAGTTTGGAACCAACAGGACTTATTTTATTGGTTACTGCTTGTGGTGGTGTATTGAAATACATTTTGATCAACTCAGGCATAGGTGAGATAATTGGTAATGCTGTTGCAGGTAGTCCATTCCCTTATGTAATTGTAGCATTTATTGTTGCAGCTCTAGTTAGAATCTCTGTTGGTTCAGCTACAGTAGCAATGACAATGGCTGCAGGTATCATGGCAGCAATGCCAGGACTTTCAAGCTATTCACAATTGTATTTAGCTTGTGTTACAGCTGCAATTGCAGGTGGTGCAACAGTTCTCTCTCACTTCAATGATTCAGGTTTCTGGTTGGTAACAACACTGCTTGGAATTGATGAAAAAACAACATTGAAATCTTGGACAGTCATGGAAACATTGGTTGGTTTCTCAGGTTTTGTAGTTGCTTTGATCATCTCATTTTTTGCATAAGGTAACTTGTTTTTAGATAGATCATAAATCTATTTATGGATTATTATATTATTAAAAAAATCCCTTCAGTTGATATATATATTGACTGAAGGGTGCTTTTTTATCGAATGAGATATTTATTTTCTGAGACTTCTCTTGTTATCTTTGAATCCCATAACGACGATCCAAACATATGCGAGAGTCTTTGGTAGCATGAACATTCCAAGAGAAGGGTATGTAGATGCACCTAGAACCACAATCAAATAGAAGATGAATGAAAGTATTATTGCTGCTGCCATATTCCTGTAAGAATCATTTTCTGTGATTCTGCTCTCTTTAAAGAACAGCACAACAATGATGATTCCAAGTATAACAAAAGGGATATTCCTGTATATTCCCCACATGTAAGGCTTATCAGAAGATGTCCATTGATTCTGAGGAAGAGCTACAAGTATTATTCTCAGAGCAGCCAATAAGAAGATTGTCCAATCAATCTTCTTCATATTCCTTCTTTTATAATGGATCTTGAATATTCTATATAGGAATACATAGAATATTGTTATGGTGATTGATGTAACCATCTCTCCAAAACCCAATGATACAGCATGCTGTGCAAATGTATCAGTTGCATTTGAGATGATTCTTGGAACAAGATGAAAAGCATCACCTGCACCCAAAATTATGGCCATGTAACCAAATAGCTTGTGCTCAATATCTTTTGCACTCTTTATGATTATGATTCCAAGTGAAATTACACTTATCAAATAAGCTATTTCAAAAACTATTTCAATGTATTTAACCAATCCTGGCATTGGGACCTTCCTTGGTTTGTTTTTTTTAAATCTTAGTATTCTATTAGGAATTAATCTATAAGTGTGATAAAAAAAGTGGGAATTTACATAAATCCAATGGTTTGGAGACTGCAAGTATCAAAAAACAGCATGCTGATAGAAATATATTTGTTATTAGAGTGCTAAAATATTATGATTTTTTTGTGTATTATCACAGAAAAATGAATAACTGTATTAAAATGGCGATATTTTTCCTTGAACTATCTGAATTTTGTTCTTATACTTCCTTTGTGAACAAAAAACATAAACAAAGAGTAGATTTGAATATCTTTTCCAATACATTTGAAAACTTATGCCAATCCACTAGGTTACTCCAAACACGAGAATATACTCATCACTTTGGAACTTCGCTTTTACGACATTGCGTCAATGTTGCCTATGTGTCTTTATATTTGGCTGATTTACTTCATCTGAATGTCGATAGATTTCAATTAACTACAGGGGCTCTTCTTCATGATTATTATTTATATGATTGTCATGATGATAATGAAGCCAATAAGAAGCATCATCTTCGCCATCATGCATCTATTGCAGCCATGGCTGCTAAAGAAGAATATTCTTTAACAAAAAAAGAAGAAGATATCATCCTGAAACACATGTTTCCTATCAATCTTGCATTGCCAAAGTTCAAAGAAAGTGCATTGGTGTGTGTTAGTGATAAGATATGTGCCTTATATGAATGTGTCTCAAACATTTATAAATTTAAAATTAGATGCAGAATATTTGCAAGAAAGTTAGCGAGAGCTGCTTTGCCTTTACCTGCATGCAATATCAACTGATTAAAAATTATTACAATTTTTGCAACTGCTGCTTCACTGTGGCAGTTTTTTTTGGTTTGTCATGCATGTTTGATAACTAGGTGGTGCAATCCCACTGCGAGTACTCGGAGCTACTGGAAAGATGTAGTTATAATCGCTAGCCAAGAGCAAGTGCGTTACTGTGAAGTTGCGTGTGAAGGAAGCTGGAGGCGAGGTCTTGAGCCAACGTACAGAAATTTGTTTAGGCTCAATATATGGATAAGATAGCTAAAATTGTTAAAGTCCATTCTGAGAGTATATTGAGTA
>Ga0172377_10002994_pt1 | contig 17321 bp, 13 predicted proteins | sample Pumphouse3metaG_FD_119749 | JGI IMG/M metagenome (GOLD analysis project Ga0172377, IMG submission 119749) | Leachate microbial communities from a municipal landfill in Southern Ontario, Canada - Pumphouse #3 metaG | ecosystem: Engineered > Solid waste > Landfill > Unclassified | place: Canada...
CATCAGCCGGTTGATGCGCTGGCCGGTTTTCGCGGAGATGAACTGCACCGGCGCGTATTGCAGAAAGGGCATGTCTTCATGCAGATCGGCGATGAATTTGCCCGTGGTTTTGTTGTCCTTTTCCACCAGATCCCACTTGTTGAACACCACCAGGATCTCTTTCATGCGGCGCTTGGCGTAGGAGGCTATCTTGACGTCCTGCTCGGAGATATCTTCGTTCGCAGCCAGCACCAGCACCACCACGTCGCATCTGTCCACCGCCTCGATGGTGCGCATCACGCTGTAATATTCCACGCCGTATGTTACTTTGGTCTTGCGGCGCAAACCGGCGGTATCCACCAAAATGTAATCCTGGCCGTGATAGCGCAAAACGCTGTCAACGGAGTCCCGGGTTGTGCCCGGGGTTTCGGTCACGATCTGTTTTTCGCTGCCCAAAAGCAGGTTCACGATCGAGGATTTGCCCACGTTTGGCTTGCCCACCACGGCGATCCGGGTGTTTTCGGGTTTATCCTCAGCATAAGCGTCCTGGGTTTCGGGGATCAAGGCCAGCAGCTCATCCTTGAAATTTCCGGTGTTGCGCCCCTGAGCGGCGGAAATGGGGAAGGGGTCGCCCAATCCCAACTGTATAAAATCGTAAAGTTCCCACTCGAATTTTTCGCTGTCTGCCTTGTTCGCCACCAGCATCACCTTGTCGCGGTGCGGGTAGAGGATCTTGGCGATGGCCTTGTCGATGTCGGTGGTGCCCGTCTGGGCGTCCACCATGAAAATGATCAGGTCGGATTCGTCGATCGCCAGCTGGGCCTGGTGCCGGATCATCTTGTTCAAAGCCTCGCCTCTGTCGAACACAATCCCCCCCGTGTCCACCAGTTTGAACACTTTGCCGTTCCACTCCACGTCCTCGTATTTGCGGTCGCGGGTGATCCCCTCTTCCGGGTCAACGATGGCTGAGCGCTTGCGGCACAGGCGGTTAAACAGCGTGGACTTGCCCACATTGGGGCGTCCCACGATCGAGACTATGTATTTCCTCATTAGGCGATTTACTTCCCGGTTACTTTTGGCGCCAGTCTTTTCAGAGGGGGTATTTTGTCAATGCCATAATGGTATTTGGGGCCTCTCTTTTTCCGGTGTCTCCGGAGCCGGGCCAGGGCGGAATCAGGGCTCTTTTTTCAGATCAGCCGGCCCAGGATCGGATTGGCGGATTTTTTGCCGCTGGATCCGCCCTTAGCCCCCTCCCATCCGCCTCCGGCTGACTTCCCGTTAACTTCCCGCCTGACAGGCGGGAACTCAGGGAGAGGCGGGCAAGAGGCCGACCTGTTGGGGCTCGGGGCGGTATCATATTGAAAAATTGGATTTTAACAGACCCGATCTGACCGGCTCTGATTATTGCTTGACGAAAAACGAGACACGAGAAAGGGGTCGATCATGGGAAACAGATGGATACTCTGGCCGATATTGCTGCTGGCCTGCGCAAGCGGACTGGGCGCTGAGGGCGGGCATGGTTTTTTCAGCAACTATCTTGTTTCCTATCCCCGCAGCGTGAAAGCGGCAGTGGGGGCTCCACTAACTTGGGGGTCTGATGAATGGATCACGTCAGGCAGCGTGGTTCTGGTGGCTGGAAGCCTTTACTGGGCTGATCCGGAAATCAGGGAGATGGTTCAGAAAGGCCGGACCGGCTGGGGTGACGCGGCCATGGATGGTCTCGGGTATCTGGGCGAGATGAAGTTGGCCTATCCGGCGGCAGGGCTCACGGTCGCCGCTGGCTGTCTGGCCGGATCTGACAAAACCGTGGACACCGGCTTGCTCTGCCTGAAAAGCATGATACTTTCATCTGTGGCGGCCCAGGGGCTGAAACTGGTTACCCAGAGGCAGCGTCCAGGCGCTGGCAGCGCTGGAAGTTTCTGGCCTGAGAGTGGGTTTTCCCTGCAGAACGATTCCTTTCCTTCCGGCCACAGCACCTTGGTTTGGAGCATCGCGCCCATTTTGGCGGAGCAGTATTCGGACCAAGTTTGGGTGGCACCCCTGGTTTACGGCCTGGCCATCCTGAGTTCCTACTCGCGGCTCCACACAGACGAACACTGGAGCAGCGATGTTTTTACCGGGGCCGTGATCGGTTATATCTCAGCCCGCCTGACCCTTAAAAGCACTTCCCGCCTGGCCGTCAGCCCCGCTCCGCAACTAAACGGGATCAGCCTAAGCCTGGAGTTTTAGACAGGAAGCATTTCTGCCGTGATTTCTATAACTGCGGCCTGCATTGCCGGCTCTGAACCGGCGTAATAATTCCCCGGGCTATTCTTCCGGCAACTTTTCCGCGGCTGCCTCTTCCTCCGTGGTCAAACTGGCTTTTTGTACGGGTATCCAGATCTCGGTCACCGATTTCGGGGAATCGTATTGGAAACGCTCGTCGTAGCGTTCAAACATCTCGTTCAGGGAGGGTTTGTAATCCCCGCCAGCCATCCATTCGCCATAGATGTATTCGTAGGCTTTGCCGATCTCGTTGATGTCGCCAACATACTCGAACACAGCGTAGTGGCCTCCGGGAACCTTGTGCAGTTGCAAGGCCTCGGGCAATTCCACCGGATCCAGCACTTCCATGCCCACCAGGTAGTTGTAGCCCTGCATGGTGGCGGGGTCGAACTTCTCGCCGGGATAGTAGATCGCGTATGTGTAATCTCCCACCGGTTCCGGAAGCTTTTCCTTGAGGGCAAAGAATTTGGTCCAGACTTCCATCATGGCCTCGCCTTCCATGGCGTTTTGGGCTTCCAGCCCCATCAGGATGAAGGGCTCACGGTCTTCAAAGCGGATCTTCATAGGTTGGGCAGATTCCTCGGTGGTGAGTGGCTGTCCCGTCAGGGAAACCGCCGCCAGAACCATTGCCAAAATTATCAGGATGCGCATTTTCATGATATCTCCCATATTTGATTTTAACAACGCGCAAAATACCGGCAGTTGCATTTGACGTCAAGGGATTTTTCGCCGGAGCGGTGTTGCTGGTGTTGACGAAAGGCTCCATAGGGTTGGGAAGGCGGCGATCAGCCTTCACTTTCATAAAAAAAGAGGCCCCGGAAAAGGGGCCTCAGACAAGTTGGTTTTGGAAGGATTATTTAACGATCACGAACTCGATCCGGCGATTGAGGGCGCGGCCTTCAGCGGTTTCGTTGCTGGCCATCGGCTTGTTTTCACCAAAGCCTTTGGTGGTCAGGCGGGTGGCGGAGACACCGTTTTGGACCATGTAGTCTTTGACGGCGGTGGCGCGTTCCTGGGAAAGAGTGATATTGTAATCGGCTTCGCCGGAGTTGTCCGTGTGGCCATGGATCTCGAGCAGGACGCTCGGGTTTTTCTTCATGGCGTCGATCACTTCCTGCAGCACGACCTTGGCGTCGTTGGTGAGTTTGGCGCTGTCAAACTCGAACTGAACTCCGTCCAGAACGAAATCTTGCTCCATGCTCACCACGTTGCGCAGCAGGCGGGAAACGATGGCGGAACTGCCGCCGCCCTTTTTGCCAAAGGTGTAGCCGATGCCGAGATAGGGCATGAAATGGGCGTCTTGTAAGAAGTCGTCTTCCACCAGGTTGTCGATCTTGTCATTGACCGCGTGATCAAGCTGCACGCCCAGGTCAAAGTCGAGGTTCCATCTGGTTTGGAAAGAAAGGCCCAGCCCGGCGGTGGGGGCCAGGAACGCAAACCCGCCGTCCATCAGGCCATTATTGTCAACATAAGCCGCGCCCACGCCGATCTGGGCATAGGGGGCGATGCGGTACAGGGCGCCTTCGTCAAAAAGGACGACCAGGAAATTGGTGGGGCGGAAACGGGCCTGGATCTCAGCGCCGATGACGTTGGTAGTGTAAGTCGGCAACACGGGAGAAGTTCCAGTGGCCTCAAGTTTTGTGTAGTAGGGGTAAATTCCCATGCTGACATAGTCTTTCAACCAGGCTTCGTAATTCAGGCCGGCCATAAAATGAACGTCTTTGCTGTGAGTGTTCCCGGTATCGTTATAATCGTTCATCGGATGGCTGCAGCCGAAACGCAGGCCAATCGTTTGTTCAAGGGCAAACATCGCCGGTGCGAAAGCCAGCAATACGATGATCGTAACCAAGATTTTGCTGATGTTATTCATCTTTTTAACCTCTTAAATTGTGAATTTACAAAACCTAATTCCCCAAATAGGTTTTCTTGTCAATGAAATTTCTCCCCGGCCTTGTTTCCGGCGCAGCCAGCAACGGGACAAGAATCAGGCCAATCCCCCCGGGACATTCAAGATGGGACAAGGGCGGGATTTCTTTTCAATTGACAAGAAAGGGGCGGTTTGATTTTATTGTTTAAAATACAAATCAGGGATAAAACGCTGGAAATGAGACTGTTTGAAACGCATGCCCATCTCGATCTGCCGGAGTTTGACGCCGACCGGGAGAGTCTGATCCACAAATGCTTTGACAGCGGGATCGATTATATCATCAACGTTGGTTTCAATAAAGAGACCTCACTGAATTCACTTGACCTGGCCCAGAAGCATCTGCACATTTTTGCCACGGCGGGGTACCATCCCCATGACGCCACGGATTTTGACGCGGAACTGATCAAGCGTCTGGCGCGGGAAAAGAACGTGCTGGCCATAGGCGAGATCGGGCTGGATTTCTTCCGCAACTACTCACCCTATACCGTTCAGCGCGAAGTTTTCCGCAATCAGGCCCACCTGGCTGTGGATTACGACAAACCCATCGTTGTGCACAACCGCGACGCGCATCAGGAGTGTTTCAAGATCCTCAAGGAAGTGGGCGCGAAAGATGTGGTGTTCCATTGTTTTTCGGGGGATATCATCTTTGCCCAGCAGGTGCTGGATGAAGGCTGGCTGATCTCATTCACCGGCAACGTCACCTATCCGAATTCGAATCTGGAGGATGTAGTGCGGATGATGCCGCTGGAGCAGTTCATGATCGAAACCGACTGCCCCTATCTGACCCCGCATCCGCACCGGGGCCAGCGCAACAGCCCTCTGTATCTGCATCTGGTGGCGGAAAAGATCGCCGAGATGAGGGGCGTCACCCCGCTCGAAGTGGCTGAAAACGCTTACAACAACGCCTTGAAGTTTTTCCGCGTGCCTCCGGACCCGGTGAAACCCGTAACCAAAAAGGGGGGCGCCAAGGGTAGCAAATCCTCCAAATCCTCAAAATCGGGCAAAGCCCCGGTCAAGGTGAAAGCCAAAGACAAGAAAAAGGAAATGAAATAGATCGATGACCAAACTTCTGTTACCACTGCTGCTTCTGATCAGCGTTCCCCTGCTGGCCGGAAACTCCGCCTTCGCCTTCGATGGCAATCCCCTCCGTTATTATGGCAATGACATCTACAGCCTGGGCATGGGTGATACCGGCGCCAGCGACGTTTTCAGGATAAACTCCGGCTACGGCAATCCGGCCCTGCACAACCTGAACAACCGCAGCCTCTTCTCCACGGGATTGATGCCTGGCTACAACCATTACAGTTCCAAAGATTCGATCGGCACGAAATACAGCTTTCTGGACAACTCGCTGGATTTTCCCTATTTCAGCCTGAGCATACCCCTGAAGCAGCATCGCCTGGGCTTTCAGTTCAGCGCCCACTCTTCGGGGTTGGTGAACAACCAGCGGGAATTCGCGATCGTGGAATTGCCGGACACGCTTCAGGTAACGGAAAAACACTCCATGGACCGCTACATCTACCGCGCCGATCTGATCTACAGCTTTGCTTGGGGACAAAACAGCGTAGGCGTCAGCGGTAACTACTATTTTGGCCATGAGATCCGCAATTTCAAACAGGACGCCGGCTTTGAGGCTTTCAATACCGAGGAGGAGATCGTCCGGGATTACAAGAATCCGGGCTTCACCCTCGGCTACATCCGCCATCAGGAAAAATTCGCCATCGGGGCCTATTACAGCCTGGGCGTGACCATGAAAGGCGAGGAGATCCGCTCCTCGATCCACGAAACCGAGGATCCCCTGCCCTGCGAACATAAGATCCCGCCGGTCTATTCGGCCAGCGTCACGGCTCTGCCTTATCCGGAATTCAAATTGGCGGCCGATTTCCACTATGAGCCCTGGCAAGCGATCGACCCCGCCAACTATACGGATAGCTGGAAAGCTGCTTTGGGATTGGCTTTTGAACCCGCGCTCCGGGAAGACAGGACTGGCATCCTGAGCCTGCCCCTGCGCACGGGTGTTTCCTGGCGCCAGCTGCCCTTTTACGCCAACGGCAACGAGATCGGCGAACTGGCTCTCAGCCTGGGCCTGAGCCTGCCCCTCAAGGGCGACGTGAACCGCATTGACCTCGGCTTTCAGTACAGCCGCAGAGGCAATCTCGACCAGAACAAACTTTTGGACAATTCCTACCTGCTGATGTTCGGCTTCACTGGCTTCGACATCCTCTCCAAAGCGCCGGACCGCACCGCGCCCAGGGAAATACCAGAGAAGGAGGATCTTCAAACATGGTAGGAACACATCCGGACGCGGACCCCAACAGTTTACTGGAACAGATCTGCAGCAAGCGGGGAATCGACCCGGCCGGGCTTTGCGCCAGCCTCGACTCCCTGCCTGATGAAGCGTTGCTGGCCAATATCGGTGCCGTGGCGGAGAGGATCGGCCGGGCGATGTTTGACAACGAACCAACCGTGATCTTCGGCCATGACGACCCGGACGGCATCACCAGCACCTACGTTCTCTACCAGTTTTTCAATGCCTGCGGCTATCAGAAGCATAACTATTTCATCCCCAACCGCAACCTGGAATCCCACGGCATCCAGGACAGCTTTGTGGATTTTGTGCGCGAGGGCGGCTATAAACTGGTGATCACGGTGGACAACGGAATTTCCAGCTATGAGGGGGTGGAAAGGCTCAACCAGCTTGGCTGCGAGGTTGTGATCACAGATCACCATCTGATCCAGCCTGAAAAGCTGCCCAAGGCCTTTGCCATCCTCAATCCCCAACTTCCCAACTGCGATTATCCCTTCAAATCTCTGGCCGGGGTGGGAGTTGCCCTGATGCTGACCCGGTATCTGGGACGCACCCTGGAGCATCAGGTGCCGCTGTCCTCCTATTTTTGGACCGCCGTGGGCTCGATCGCGGACAAGATGCCGATGCAGGGCATCAACCGGGTGATAATCCGTCACGTAATCGAAAATTGGGACCATATGGACGATCCCAGCGTGGATTTTCTGCTCCGCAACTACAAGCGCATCGAAACCGACACCGACGTATTCAACTTCATGCAATACACCTCCCGGCTGATCGCCAATGGCAGGGAAGCCGGCGGCCAGCATACCGCGATGCGCTTTTTGCTGCAGATGGGAGACGCCAAAGCTGAGCTATTCCAATCCATGGAAAGCCAGCAAAAAAAGTGGGAAGGGGAGTTGAACCGCATTTTTACCTTCCTGGACAGCGTTGCGACGGGTTTCAACAGCCAGGCCTTCATCTATTTCGACGATGAAGGGATCATACCCTATCACCTGCTGGGGACAGGAGCCACCTACATCCTGGGCAAATTGGGCGTCCCCACGATCCTGCTCAAACAGCACAACGGCAACATCGTCTGCGAAGGGCGCTGCGGAGAGGGATTCAACATGGTGGAAGCCTTTACCGCCTGCAGGCAGCATCTGAAGCAGTATGGCGGACACGTCAAGGCCGCTGGGTTCACCCTGGAGCCTGATCACTACGACGTTTTTTTGGATTGCTACAACCACTATCTGGCCGACAACCTGCCCGCGCAGGTCCCCCAAACCGAAACAGAGCCGGACGCCACTCTGGCCCTGGACCAATTTGACCCCGTCAACTGGCGCGGCCTGGAACTGCTGCTTCCCTTTGGCCAGCAGCATCCCGAACCCCGCATAATGGTGAAGAACACGAGCCTGGAAGAGCTGCAAAAAACCTTCCTGTTCGAGCATGGCAGCAACTCCTTCCCCTTGGGCAAAAACGGGAACGTATTGCTGCATTGGAAGGCGCCCAAGCTGGTGAAGATCCTTTCCTTAGAGCCCGCCGGCGCGCCTGGCTGAGGTTTTGGCCAAACAGACCGATGCTGCAGCTTAAAGAAACCCTGCGCAAGAGTATCCACCTGGCTTCCCTGGCGATCCCTTTCGCATACCGCTATGTGGTTCGCTACGAGAACCGCAAGCTGATGTTCTATATCCTGCTGGGGGCTTTGGCGCTGATGCTGGTGATCGAGTTTTACCGTTTCTGGCAAAAGAACTTCCGCAAGACCTTCTGGTGGATCTTTGGCCTGGTGCTGCGCCGGCATGAACTGCGGGATTTCACCGGAGCCACCTATCTGCTGTTTGCCGCTGTGGTCTGCGTGGCTTTTTTCCCGGCGGAGATCGCATTTTTCGCCTTGTCTTTCCTGGCTTTGGGCGATACCTTTGCCGCCATGGTGGGGATCAATTTCGGCAGGCGCAAGCTGGGCAAAGGGAAAAAATCCCTGGAAGGAAGCCTGGCCTGCTTTGCCGTCTGCTTCGCCTTTGCCTTGGTTTTCGGGCTCCATCCGGTGGTTGCTTGCGCCGGCGCGGTGGCCGCCACCCTGGCTGAGATTAGCCGGCTGCCGGTGGATGACAACGTTGAAGTGCCCATCGTATCGGCCCTGGCGATGTCTCTGGCCCAGGTTTTCTTTTAGCAGGAGTTTTTATGTTGCTATCATTTGTGATCCCGGTTTTGAACGAAGAGGAATCCCTGCGCCGGCTGAGCTTGGAGATCACCTCGAACTGCCATCCCCACGCCTACGAGATCATTTTCATCGATGACGGCAGCCGGGATGCCAGTTTTGCCGCCATGCTGGAACTGGCCAAAGCTGACTCCAATATCCGGATAGTGAAGTTCCGCCGGAATTTCGGCAAGGCGGCCGCCCTGGACCATGGTTTCCGCCTGGCGAAAGGTGAAGTGGTTTTCACCCTCGATGCCGACCTGCAGGACAACCCGGTGGAGATACCCAAATTCCTGGCCAAGCTGGAAGAAGGCTGGGATCTGGTTTCCGGCTGGAAACAGAAGCGGCACGATCCCCTGCACAAGGTGGTACCCTCCCGCTTTTTCAATTTTGTGACCGCCCGAACCTTTGGCCTCAAACTAAAGGATTACAACTGCGGTTTCAAGGCCTACCGCGGCGAAGTGGTCAAAGAACTGAACCTCTACGGCGAAATGCACCGCTACATACCGGCTTTGGCCAATTCCTTGGGCTACCGGATCACGGAGATCCCGGTGGAGCACCGCAAACGCGAGTTTGGACGCTCCAAATACGGTTTGGAACGCTATCTGCGCGGATTTTTCGACCTGCTCACGGTGAAGATGGTGACCCAATACGTGAAAAGCCCGCTGTATCTTTTTGGCCGCGCCGGGCTCATCTCCACCCTGTTGGGAACGGCTATCATGATTTGGATGGCGGTGCTGAAGATCTTTTACGGATTGCCTATCTCCAACCGCCTGCCTCTGTTTCTGGGCATCACCCTGATCCTGGGAGGTTTGCAATTCCTCTCCCTGGGGCTGATCTCGGAGCTCATCATCAACCGCATCTCACCCCTGCGGGGACTGCCGGTTTCGGTGGAAAAAACGGTGAATGTAAGCCCGGAGGAACTCCGTGAATCCGGCTGAACGCCTCTTCATTGGGCGCTATGTGAGCGATCCGAAGCGTAATCTGCTGCGTTTCAGCTTTCTGTTCATGATTTTGGGCATCGTGATCTCGGTAGGGATCCTCTCGGCCGCCCTGAATCTCTTCGAGGGCTACGAACGTTCCCTGAAAGCGGTGCTGCTTGATTCCTTTGCCCACATCAGGATAACGGCCGCGGGGAACGGCCCGCTTCCGGATACTTTGACCGCCTCGACCCTGGTCACACTGTCTGCCCGGCCGGAGATCAGCTCGGTGGTCCCGGTGCTGAGCAGCAATATCATGGCCCAAAACGGCGGCAAGGCCAGAGGTGGCCTGATGCAGGCTTTCGGCCCTGGCCGGCATGGATCTGACATTTTGGCCAAATATGTTCGCCAGGGCTCACCCGAGGTGTCTGGAGGGCAGGTGATCCTGGGCCATTATCTGGCCGAGGATCTGGGGGTAGCGCTGGGCGATACGGTGCTGGTTTCCTTTCCCCGCCTGGATCTGATCACCCCTTTGGGCATGTATCCAAACCAAAGGGAACTTAGGGTCACTGGCCTCTACAACTCTGGCTTTTACGAATACGACCGCAGCCTGCTGATCGGCGATATCGCCGATCTGCGCGCTTTGTCCGGCCTGGACTCGGGCTTCAGCAACATCGAGGTCCGCCTGCGCAACTCGGAGACCGACGCAGCTTCTGCCCTGGCGGTTGAATATGACCGGATCTTGGATCCCGGGCTCTATGCCGCGCCGGTTGTAAACACCACCCTGTTAAGCATGGTCCGGATGCAGAAGTGGCTGCTGTTCATAGTTTTCAGCTTCCTGGTCCTGATCGCGGGGATCAACGTCATCAGCGGTGTCCTCACTCTGATCCTGGATAAAAAAAGCGAGATCGCTGTGCTCAAAGCCTTGGGCGCCAGCGCGATGACCATCCGCAACATCCTGGGCTACCAGGTTACCCTGGTCTGCCTCGCTTCCGTCATCCTGGGCCAGCTGTTCGGATTCCTGCTATCCTGGCTGATCGTTAACCAGAACTTTTATCAGCTCAAGGGTGACGTCTATTTCACTGACCGGCTGGAACTCTATGTTTCGCCTTTTAACCAGGCCGTGGTCTTCATTGTGGCCGCCCTGCTGATCGTCCTGTGCATCCGCGTTCCCCTGCGCAGGATCGACAGGATGCGGGCCATCGACCTGTTGCAAAACCCTTAGGAGGTATGATTTGATCTGTCTTGCCGGATACTCGCTGCACAAAACTTACGCCGACAAAGGCCAGGATATTCGTGTGCTGATCGATGCCAAGCTGGAAGTGGAAAACGGCGAACTGGTCTGCATCACGGGAAAATCCGGCTGCGGCAAGAGCACCCTGCTGCACATTCTGGGGCTGCTGGATGATCCGGACAGCGGCAGAGTGCTGATCAACGGAACGGAAGTTTCCTCCCGGCATGCCAACGCCCACCTGATCCGCAACCGCGATATCGGCTTCGTGTTCCAATTCCACTATCTGGTGGAAGACCTGAACGCCAGGGAGAATGTGGCCCTGCCGCAGCTGATCGCCGGCGAAACCAGGGCGAACGCCCTTTCCGAAGCGGATAACTTGCTGGACCGCTTGGGATTATCCGCCCGAAAAACCCACTATCCCAACCAGCTCAGCGGAGGAGAGCAGCAGCGTCTGGCCCTGGCCCGGGCCCTGATCAACCACCCCCGCATCGTACTGGCGGACGAACCAACCGGAAATCTCGATCCCCAACACAGCGCGGAGGTCTGGGACCTGTTTTTCCAGCTCAACCGCGAATTGAGGCAGAGCTTTGTGATCGTTACCCACGATCCCGAACTTGCCCGGCAAAGCCCCAAAACCTATGAGCTGAGGGACGGCAAGCTGATCTAAGGCCACCCTATGCGTCGCTCCCGTAAGTTCCTGTCCCTGATCATTTTCCTGCTGGTCCTCAACACCCTGTTCTTTGTGGCTTGGTACGCTTTTGACGCCCAGGGCAGGGTGAAGGCGGTCGTGGAACGGGAAGCGGGCAGAGCTTTGAAGGGGGATCTGCGGATCGGGTCTTTCAGCATCAGTGACCAGCAGGTTTACGCGGAGCAGATCAGCTTCGCGGCCGCGGACAGCTCTATGAGTTTTACCCTGGCCAACGCCCGGGTTCGTTTCAATCTGCTGCGCTTCCTCTTTTCCGGGTTCAAGATGCGCAACCTCATGGACCGCATCGAGATAGATCAGGCGGACGTTCAGCTTGCCATTGTGCCCAAACTCCCGAAACCCAAACAGAAATTCGAGATCCCGGACCTCATACCCATCTTCAACGACCTCAGGATCACCAATTCACGGTTCAGGGCCGAAGCCCGGATCCCCCTCGCGATTGGGGAGGAAGGCCTGCTGACCGCCATCGAGCAGCTTGATGGCATCGACCTGAAGGTTGTCAACACCAAAGTTTCCACCCTCAGCCTTTCCGCCACCAGCGCGTATGGCGGCGATCTGAAAGTGATCGCCGTTCTGGACCGGGGCCGCCTGGTTGGTTCCCGGGCTGAACTGCGAGATTACAGGCCCATGTATGTGAGCCATCCCCAGATCCGCGATTTCACCGCTGATCTGGACTTGGTAGCCAGCGCTTCCCAGCGGGCCAGGGGCGAAAAGCTGGACCTGAATGCCCAGCTCAGCTTGCAGGATGCCTCCGCTATGGTCTGGGGGCAATACCCGGTCAGCATTCCCCTGCTGGACCTCAGCACTGATGGCGATGTGCTGTCTGTCAGCATAGCCCAAAGCAGGGTGGGAACGAGCTCTTTCGGGGGAGAGTTGCGCGCCCGCGACATCCTGGGGGATCCGGCCCTCGATCTCAGCCAGTTCGACCTGATGCTGGATCTGGCCATGCTGGGACCTCAATTCAGCGGTGTTGTCGATGCCACTTTATCCGGGCAGGGAAGCCTGTCCGCTCCTGTGCTGGATCTGGTGGCGGGTTCAGACAAGCTATCCTTCGACCAGCAGAGCTTTCAGAACCTTTCACTCTCTGCCACTTATAACGATGAAAAGGTGGATCTCAGCCTTCACAATGCCATCTGGCAAAACCAGCGGCTGACCTTCGCGGGCGTCTTTGACACCCAGTCCCGCGCGTTGACCGGTAAGCTGGACACCACTCCGGTGAACCTGGCTCCCGCTGAAATGAAATTTGCCGGTTCGGCCGATCTGGAACTGAACTTTGTCAGCTCCATTCCTGATATCCGGGCGCGGATCAATAACCTGGCTTTCTCTCAAAACGAGCTGGATTACCAAGGCCTGTCCGGACAGGCCGAACTCATCCCCCTGGTCACGGGAAACGCGCAGAACTGGCTGCTGGACGTTGGCCTCAGCTCACCCCTGGGCATCGATCTCAGTTTGATCGGAGACATCAACGACAGCTTTTTCCTGCTGGAAGCCGAGCTGAACTCGCTGAAACTGGCCGGCGCCTATCCCCATAAAACAACAGCCAGATACCAGCCTTTGCTAAGCGGCGGTATCTCCGCCTTCCTTTCCGGCTCCCAGGTTGTAATGTCCGGAGCTTTGTCCGTGGTGGCCACCAAGGAGATGGATCTGAAAGCGGATCTCGATCTGATCGCTTCTTACGATCTGAAGGCCAAAAGCGGAGACCTGGTGCTGGATGTTCCCGCCGCCGAATTCAACGGGCAGCCGCTGGCGCTGGAACTGGTGGCTCAGATCCGCGACCAGGCGCTGAAGCTGAAGTCCTTGCGTTTCAACGACCAGCTCCTGGCCAGCGGGGAGCTGAACCTGGATAACACGGAGGACATGAATTTCCAGCTTGTTCTGGATGACGTGGGCAGCGATCAGTTGATCTCCTATTTTCCCGATCTCCAGCTGCCTGAGATCAGTGGAGTTTATCTCACAGCCAAATACTCCAGCCGCAAGGGTGCTCTCGTGGATGCTGTGCTGAGCATCGGGGAGCTCAAGATCCCCGGCTTGAAGCCCCTTTCGGTGGAGCTTTCACTGCTGGGTGATCCGCAGCTGGTGGATATCAGGGGCGCGATTAGAAACGAAACCAGGGAACTGGTCGATCTGGCCGGAGACGCTGTGCTGGATCAGGGCTGGAATCTGCGCCTGAACGCCCTGGCCACCGATCTAAATATGGCGGAGCTGATGTTTTCGCCCGTGGCAAATGGCGCTGTTTCCGGAAATGTTGGCCTCTTCGTCTCGGATGTCCTCACTGCGGAACGCGAGATCTCTTTTGACGCTCGGCTGCAGTCTTCCAGCTTCTCCATACCCGATGTCGTGGATCTGGACAACGTTTTGGTCTCCGTGGCCCAGACCAGGGATCTGCTGATCGTGGACACCCTGTCCTTCCGCAGCGGCGATCTCGGCAGCGTAACAGGTTCCGGCGCTTTGGATTACAACATCCTGAGCGACGCCACCTTTGAAGGCACGCACACCCTTGACCTCCAGGTTGAGGGGCTGCTGTTCGAATGGCTGGACCGGGAATTCGAATACGTGCGCCAGGCCAGCGGCAAGGCCAACCTGGTCTGCAGCCTCAGCACCCGGGATGACCAATTGCTGGTTAAAAGCGGTAAGTTTCTGATCAGCGAGGGAAGCCTGGATCTGGAGGATCAACCGGAGGTGATCCGCAACATCAGGTTGGATGCCGATATTCTCGACAATCAGGTGCAGATCAACGAACTGACCGCCCAGATGGGTAACGGGGTGCTGCACGCCACCAACCGGTTTGAAGATGACCCCGACCTCCATTTAAAAGTGGCCATGCTGGATCTGGGCACCCTGCTGGCTAAAGTTGATGAGCCCGGCGCTCTGCTCTATGTGCCGGACATCTCCACTCCCCGCAGTCGCGCCAGGGTGGTACTGCGCGGCCAGAACTCCGAATACGCAACCATCACAGGGCCTTTTGACGATATGCAGATCACGGCTGAAGTGCTGGTCAGCGATGCCAGCCTGGTCTATCCACTCAATACCAACAACCTCCTGAACCTTATCTACAGCTTCAGGGGCTCGCTGGGCGTGGATTCCGGGGCGCAAAGGGAGGCCATCCCCCTGCCTTTCAACGTAGATCTCAACGCCATCGTCCAGGATAACGTCAAATACGCCACCTATCCCACCAATTTTGTGCTGCAGCCCGGCGGCTACATGCATATCCTCTTCGATGGCCGGATCTGGCTTCCCCAGGAAGCAAACATATACTGCGAACAGGGCAGCATGGATTTCTTCGGCACCAAGTTCAGTATCGAATCGCTCAATTTCAGCATCACCGGAGCCCAGAAAATGGTGATCCTGGAAGGCCTTCTCACCCACGAAACCGCCGACGGCACCATCATCACCCTCAATGTGGACACCGACCGCGACACCCCCGGCGGATCCATCTTCAAACGCGTCAATTTCACCCTCGACAGTGACAATCCGGACGATGTCTCCGTTGCCAACATCATCGGCCGCATGCGTTACAATGCCAGCTCGGAACAGCTCTCCGCTAATCAGCAGGATAATCTGCTTCAGGACGAAGCGCTCAGCCTGATCTCCGAAAATCTGAATACTTCTCTGCTTTCACCCATCCTCTATCCGCTGGAAAACAATATCCGCCGCTGGCTCCGCCTGGATGACTTCAGCATTAGCGCCGGGTTTATCCAAAACCTCTTCACCGAGTATTCCACTGATCCCAACCAATTGGCCGATTATGCCGACATGGGCCAGTTCATGGGAAACATCTCCCAATTCAGTTCATCCATCCTGCTGAACAACCTTTCCATCTACATGAGCAAATATCTGGGCCGCAAATTCTTCCTGGATTACACCCTCACCCTGCAGGAAGCCACCAACCTGCAGAACCGCACCGAGATCGTGGTCTCGCACGACACATCCCTGCGCTGGTATCTGCCCCAGCAGCTCCGCCTTTCCTACACTTTCCAGTACGAACCCAGCGAAGCTCAGATGTCACACGAGCTGATGCTCCAAAGGTCATTCAAATTCTGGGGCTTGTAACAAAAGCTTTGACAAAATACGCCATCTGGAAATGATGCTAAAAAAGATGATTACCAGGGAGGAAACCATGCCTGATAATGAGATCAAAGATAGAAACAAAGAAGCGGTCAAACCCGCGCCCAAGCCTGAAAGGAAAGCGGAACCCGCGGCCGGGGACGATCTGAAACCCCGCCATAAAATGGGACTCGTGGAGATCCTGATCTTCCTGCTGCTGGCGGGAGTGGTCTTCATCTTCATCTTCGGAATGCAGCAGATGCAGCGCGAAAAAGAGCAGGAACTGGCCCTGCAGGAAAAATTCGAAGAGATCCTGCCCACCTTCCAGCAAATCGCCCAAGCGGCCAAAACCTACAAGGAAAATGACGAATTTGGCGCCTGGCCCATCGACATCGGCGAGATCGCCGACCCCACCAAAATCAACACCCCGGAGTTTACTTTCACCTGGCTCGAGGACGGCATCGTCCAGCTGACCACCACCAAGGAATTTGGCAAGGAAGGCATCACCGTCGATTATGACCTGAACACCGATTCCTATACCGTCACCGACCCCGACCCCGGCGTTAAACCCGTAATAAAGGACAGCTGGGTCAACCAATAACCCGCGCCCTCGCCGCCAAAACTTAAAACCCGCGCCCTGCGGGTTTTTTTACATTCCAAACATACTTCATTCGCAAGAGTGGCACTCTTGGCTGAAATAGCGAAATCCACCACTTAGCGCAGCATTCCAATGCTGCGATACAGTTGCCAATCCCGCTGTGCTTTCCTGCGGCCTATTCCCTTAGATTTAATCTGGGTAAACCCGGGCTTTGGGGAAACCCACCCCACTATATATGAATTTCATTCAAAATTTCATTTGCCTTAAGCCGGCGACCGCTTATAATGTGGATATCATATCAATTAAATAGGAGATTAAAGATGTTGAACATAATGAAAATTAGCTTACTGATGGTTCTGGCGCTGGCAGTTTTGACCGCCTGCCAGGAAAGCGCGAAAGTTACTGCTCCGGAACTGGCGGAGCCCAGTTTGGACGGATCCCTTGGCATTGCCTTAACGAAAGGCGCCGTGAATGGTGACCCGGTTGATTTACCCGTTTGGACGAACAAAGCGGTCGAACCCGGCCACATTTTTGTGGCCAATGACGCCGCCAATCTCTACGTATCTTATTATCTTAATGACAATTGGCAGTTGGCGGGAGCCAACCTGAACATTGTGAAGACCGCGGGTGAATTGCCGGTCGATGGCCAGGTTCTGCCCCTGCCGGAAAAATTCCGCTACAAGGCCACCCTGAACCGCTGCGAATCGGTATACACCCAAGTGATCCCGCTGGCAGAACTGGGGTTGAACAATGGAGACGATTTCATGCTGGTCTCCCAGGCTATGCTGGGTGAAATTGATCCCCTGGACCACCTTTCCCAGCCTTACAACATCTGCGTTCCAGGCAACGGGGACCAGCAGTGGTGGCAGATCGGCCGGGGCCGGGTGAAAAGCGATCCGAACTCACCCGAACGCCGGCAGCAGATCACGCTGCAGGGGCTTACTAACGACTCCCGGATGCTGTGAACTTCTCCTTCCAAACACATGGGGTGAAAGCCGCGGTGGTTTTCACCCCTTTTTTTAATGGGACGTCTGCTTTGGAGTCCAAGTCGGCGGGATGGGATTGAAGTAAACGTTATTGCCTTGCCGTCTTGGTTTTCAGACCTGTGCGGTTGCCTGAAGTCTTTCCCTGTCATTCAGGTGCAGGCTGGGTGGGGATTGTTGTGGC
>Ga0172377_10002996_pt1 | contig 17319 bp, 15 predicted proteins | sample Pumphouse3metaG_FD_119749 | JGI IMG/M metagenome (GOLD analysis project Ga0172377, IMG submission 119749) | Leachate microbial communities from a municipal landfill in Southern Ontario, Canada - Pumphouse #3 metaG | ecosystem: Engineered > Solid waste > Landfill > Unclassified | place: Canada...
AGAAGGGAAAGCACATGATATCTCATAATAACAGTTCTATTTGGTCAACGAGCGAAATACATCTTCCATACTCCGTTCCTGCTGCTTCATGGTCAAGATGACCTGACCATTGGCAACCGCCATACGAAATACAGACTCCCTGATGTCCGTCGAGCTATTGATAACATAAGACGACTCGGACTCCTGAGATACTGACACCACCGAGTCCAACGCCTTCAATACATTCACATCCTGCGGTTGGGAATACTCAACAAAAAGAGACAACACAGCATCCTGTGAGACAGAGACAATGGAGCTCTCCTTATCATCCGCCACTATACGACCCTTATTTATGATGATGACCCGTCCGCAAATGGCCGACACCTCCTGCATGATATGGGTGGAGAGCATCACGGTCTTCTCCTTCCCCACCTCCTGAATCAAGTTCCGGACCTCCAGAATCTGATTCGGATCAAGGCCTGTTGTTGGCTCATCCAAGACGAGCACCTCCGGATTCGGGATCAACGCCTGAGCCAAACCCACTCGTTGCCGATAACCTTTGGACAGCATACCTATCTTTTTCTTATATTCCCTTGTAAGTCCCGTTTTTTCAATCATCTCGTCAACTCGGGCATTAGCGTCCTTTCCTAACCTATAGACACCGGCCACAAAACGGAGATACTCCTTCACAAACATCTCCGGATAAATTGGGTTATGCTCAGGCAGATAGCCAATCTTCCGATGAGACTCCAAAGGATGCTTCACCACATCGATATCGCACACCTCGACCGTACCCTTGTCGGCCTCTACATATCCGGTGATAATCTTCATCGTCGTAGACTTTCCGGCACCGTTATTGCCAAGGAATCCAACGATTTCACCTCCGGATATAGAGAAACTGATATTGTCAAGCACTTGTTGTTTCCCGTAACTTTTACATAAATTCCGAACCGTTATTGACATACTTCAATCATTAAAAATTCAAATTGGAAGACCATTTATTTCCGACCAAAATCAGCAGGAATCTCCCCCCAAATAGAGGTTTCCCATTTCATGATTTTTGTCGTATATGAGTTTGTAGCCAACCAAGCCTCTGCCCTTCCTATCATATCAAAGAGAACCGCGTTTTTAGCATTGGGGACCAACTTTGTTTTGCATTTTTTCTGTCTGACCCAAGATATGGCATTTACACTATCCGAATAGATAGGATGTTCATACCCATACTTCTTCAAATAGGCGAGGCCATGTACCAAGGCGAGGAACTCCCCAATATTATTCGTTCCCTGTTGGAATGGACCGGCATGAAAGACCTCCGCTCCGGTACGGACATAGACGCCACGATATTCCATTTTTCCCGGATTACCACTACATGCCGCATCTACAGCAAGAGCCTCAAGTTGCGGCTTGGAGTCAGACGCCACCTTCTTCACTCCGGATGGCAGACGTCGCTTCCCTATATAATTTTTAGACTCGCAAGAGAATGCCTCCTCCGCCTGTTCTTCCGATTCGAAACTCTTATATCTGGCCTCCGGAAAATTTTCTATTTGTGCCTTACAGCCAGCCCAATCGGTATATATTCCTGGATTCCGTCCGTTCCAAACCACATAAAACTTCCGTTGTTTCGCCATAATATCAATCTAGTTTTAATCCATCCAATAGATTAAGATACCGTACTATCGCCTCTTCTATCTCCGACAGAACAATATATTCGTCGGCCGTATGAGAACGGGAGGAGTCACCAGGGCCTATCTTCACGCTCGTAAAATGCATCAAAGCCTGGTCTGACAATGTAGGAGATCCGAATGTCGAGACACCCATATCCACACATCTTTTCACAAAAGGGTGGTTTCTGTCAATGCCAGAAGAACGGAGTCGGAAAGAACGGGCTTGCAGCTCGCTTTGCATGTGGGATTCCAGAACATTAAAAATCTCCTCGTTTGTATAACATTCGTTCGAACGCACATCTATTACGAATGTACATTTGTCAGGAATGACGTTATGCTGGGTACCTGAATGAACCATTGTAACAGTCATCTTCACAGGTCCCAGAAGATCTGACTTTTTAGGAAGATCCGCATTCTTGACCCATTCAATATCGTCCAGTGCTTTATAGATAGCATTCTCACCTTCGTTTCGTGCCGCATGGCCTGACTTTCCGACAGCAGTGCAATCAACCACCATCAGTCCCTTTTCCGCCAACGCCAATCGCATATTGGTAGGTTCACCTACAATAGCCAAATCAATGGTCGGCATCTCCAGAAGGAGGGATTCCATTCCAGCCTTTCCGGAGACTTCCTCTTCCGCAGATGCGGCAAATATCAGATTATAGGATTGCTCCTTCTCCGTTAACATAAAAAACACGTATAGCAAAGAAACCAGAGAGGCTCCATCGTCATTTGTACCCAATCCATACAAACGTCCATCTTCCTCTGAGGGAACGTGAGGGTCATGATTCCATCCCGCCGTAGGTTTCACCGTATCAATATGAGCGTTCAGCATAATGGTAGGCTTCTCCACATCGAATGCAGGACCAAATATCCATATATTATTATCTTTTCTGCCTGTCGCATAGCCAAGAGCCTCTATATAACGCTGCAAAAAATCGGAAGCCGCACCCTCCTCCCTACTGTATGAGGGAATTGCGACAAGCGACTTCAACAACAAAACTGCATCTTCCTGCGCCTGTTTTATATCCATAACCAAACTGAAATTTTAGACTGCAAACATACACAAAATCTTGCGATTTTATGCCCGTTCTATAAAATAGAAATCAAGGCGTCAGATGTATCTTTATACATGGGAGCGGGATCGCATCACTGCCTACCAACCAATTTTTTGATTACCGAGGCCTATCAATAACATTAAGCCCACGAGGAGAATTCAGGGATTACATCATGGAGCCGACTATCCCTGCTATCCACCAAGTTCGAATAGAGTTGGGCCTATTCCAGCGAGAAGTTAGCATCATCTATCAAGAAGTCAAAACGACCATAGGAGATGTCTATAGTGTCGTTCCGCAACTTCAGTTCCATGCCAAACGTTCCGGAAAATATAGCACCGGAGAGTTTGTTATCCACATACAGTGTCTTTGCATTATTGATGCGAAGGGAACCACTCCATGGCTCCACAGACATATATTCGCCAGATTTGTAGATTTTCATGTCACATGAATCCGATGTGATAAAAAATTCATCACCCTCCAATACCGACAAATCAGCATAAGAAGAGATGTTCTGCGATACCTTCAGATCAAAACAAATAGAGAAATCGGATTTATATCGTTTTCCCGTCATATAAATCTTAAGAGTTCCATCTCCCGCAACCATTCGGCAAGGAACCGTATCGGCAGAAGAACGGACATAAAAAAGCACATCATTCACCGTATATTGTGCCCCAAAAAGGTTCAATCCACTCTCCGTATATACAGGCAAATCCCAATCCATGGGATCTTTTTCGTAATATTCATCTTTCGCCTCCTCATCATAACAAGAAAGGAAAGAAACACTAAAAAGAGACAGACAAGCCGTCAATAATATTGTACGCAATTTCATAATCAAAATTTTAACAATCAATAATAAGGAATACCCATCGGATCGCGACGGTCATAAGCTGCCCTGTCTGTAGGCAACTGTACAGACAGCTGCACGCCTACTCCCATATCATAATAGAAATAAGAAGCCGGCATGTTTATCAAAAACGACGGGAGATGAAAATCAATGTTGAACAAAGGAAAGTAACGCCCTATTCGAAAGCCGAAAGCAGGATATACAGATCCGACAAAACGATCCGGATCTTTTCCCACATCATCTACATAACCACCCAACTCGTCATCCACACTCGAATCATAACAAGTAAGTTTATTATCGGATGCGACCAAGAACCCCCATGAAGAACCCAGTTTGAAATAGAACCGGCAAATACGGCCAGGCCTACTTGCCAGATAGCGAAATTCAAGAGGGAACCCAACGTAATGGTTGCGTTGAAGCAGCGTTCGGGCCCTCACATAATAGACATCCGATCCATCCGCATGAGAATCCCAATAGAAATATGCGGCATCAGGATCATATATGTCAATGAACTGAGTATACCTCAGACCAGTAGTCACCCCAAACCGCTCCTTATGAAAAAGCAATTCCCCCGTCAATCCCACATACCAGCTTTGCAGATGATCAACACCATCTCCCGCCAAGATCGGATTATAGTTGGAATAGGTTTCCTCCTTATCGGAAAAAGAACCCAGTTGCTTCACATATCGAGGATCATGACGATCGCCCACATAATAATCGCAGCCCATGTCCACACCAACTTTCACCTTTATCTTTCCTGCCGCATGTACTAAGGCAAAAGGGCAAGACAAAAGGACAAGGCATAACAATATCTTAGATTTCATAAATGACATTTATTTCGGCAAAGATAAAAAACATTCACAGAACCAGGAAGACTACACGCCGAGAATTTTCAAAGGCACCGATATGGAACATTCGCTTCACTTATCACTTTGACGGATATTCTTTGACCATATTTCTAAACAAGGTGGACAAATTTTTCTGCGATTTTTCCGTATTCTTCCGCACCTCCTCATGCGAGAGCGCATTAGCAACCACATCCGAAACAACATTAGAGATTACAGACACACCGAAACAAAGCATACCACAATGACGGGCCACTATCACCTCTGGCACCGTAGACATACCCACCGCATCGCCTCCTATATTACGGAAATGACGATATTCGGCAGGAGTTTCATAAGTGGGTCCTTGCGTACCGACATAGACTCCTTTTCTATATTTTACGTCAAGGCCTTTCAATATTGACTCAGCCTTTTCTATCAAATCACCATCATAGGCATTCCCCATATCCAAAAAACGAGGTCCCATTTCATCCAAGTTCTTACCGCGGAGAGGATGTTCCGGAAATAGATTGATATGATCGGAAATCAACATGATATCACCAGGTTCATATTCAGGGTTCAACCCACCGGAAGCATTGGAGACCATCAGAAGACGGATGCCAAAACGGCTCATCACCCGTACAGGAAACGTGATTTCTTCCATAGAATATCCCTCATAGAAATGGAGTCGGCCTTGCATGGCCATCACCGGCACACCTTCCAAACAGCCGAACAACAGCTTTCCCTCATGACCATCCACCGTGCTGCTACGGAAACCGGGGATGTCGGAATAAGGGACAGAAGCAGTCACATCCAAATCAGAAGCAAGAGGGCCCAAGCCCGTACCCAAAATAATTGCGATTTGCGGACGCAAGGAAACCTTCGACCTAAGATAATCGCATGTATTGTCTATTTTTGTCAACATAATCTATGATTTGTTTGTCAAACGCAGGCCCCTCTTCCAACATAAAATCAATTGTGAGGGGAATATAGTACATCACCTTCTTCAAAGAATCAGGCATCTTCAAGTTGTCGCGTAAACGGACTGCATCCTTCTCCGTGGTCAATATGATTTTGTGCCGGGAAGGAAAGGCAGCGAAGGTTTTCTCTATTTTAGAAATATCATCTTTCCCGAAATTATGATGGTCTCCGAACGTCAAGGAACGCACACTTTTAGAGAAAGAAGAAACATAATGTTCGAACGGCAACGGAGAAGCTATCCCTGAAACACACAGCACCCCATAATTATCTCTCGACACGATATCCTTCTGCATCTTATCAGAGGCATATTTAGGGAATACCGGTTTAAATCTGTCATACGAAATAGATGTGAAGAACAACGTCTGATAAGGGAATAGCTTCAGTTTCTTTCTTATAATCCTAAATTCAATCGGCTTTATCGCAGACGGGCATTTATTAACAACCACAATATTTGCTCTGTTCTTCGACTTCAAAGGTTCCCTCAACTGTCCGACGGGCATCAGAGAATCCTCTGTTATCAACCGATTATAATCAATCAGAAGTACAGAAATGTCCGGTTTCACGTAACGATGCTGATAAGCGTCGTCCAAGATAATCACCTCCGGCCTGTTAGGCTCTGCCAACATTTTTCTGATGCCCCTTCTTCGGTTGGCATCGACTGCCAAAACAAGGTCAGGAAACTTACGTTTCATCTGACAAGGCTCATCGCCAATCTCCGCCGATGTGGATTTTTCAGTGGACAACACGAATCCCGAGGTCTTACGTTTATAGCCTCGGCTCAAAACGCCCACTTTGTTGCTCTGCCGGAGCAGACGCACCATATACTCGGTGAAAGGAGTTTTCCCCGTTCCTCCTACTGTTATATTACCCACAGAAATAATGGGAGTATCAAACTTTTCTGAGGGCAAAATACCCACATCAAACATCCAATTACGCACAGCAACACCTACTCCATATAATATCATAAATGGATAAAGCAACATTTTCCATACTATGGATGCATTTACTACTGACATTGTTTGCTATAATTTAGATGTTATACAAATCCTACTATCACTCGCCATTGTTTCTCATAAAAAGAGTATGATCCGAACACGGATCCATATCGCCACTTCTCCTTCTTTCAAGGAAAAGGACGAAAAACAAATTAGGACTATTTATCAATAACTTATCGTTCCAGACAAAGAACTACAGATTTAAATCGACATCCAAATTAATCTTTCCATAGGTGATTTCCAAATAATTAATAAACATTTTCTTTCGAATGCGAGTTTTTCCCGAAAGAGATCCAAATTCTTGTGTTTTACAACATAAAAACAGCTTTCCTTCTTACAATCTAACCATTCGGAAATAAAATCAAAAGCCTCACTTTATCTCCATTCCATAAGGCATAATAGCTTGGAGTCTGTCTATTTTCGTCACTCGATCTACCACCTGATATTCCTTCTTAAGGGAGAATGCCGCAATCACCTTATCCATTCCAAGACTCGGCATATCCAAGAGATTATCCAACCAAGACTTCTTCTTTGGATAATACTCCACCTCATAAGGGTCAACATTCACCTCCTTTGCAGCCATCTTAATGGTTTCATCCAAACCGCCCAATTGGTCTACCAATCCTATTTCCTTCGCGCTAGCACCGCTCCACACTCGTCCCTGCGCAATATTAGCAACCGAGTCAAAAGGCATGGAACGTCCATCTGCACAACGTTTCACAAAAACATGGTATCCGCGGTCTACAAAAGACTGCATCATGCTCCGTTCCGAGTCGGTCATGGGTCTTGTCATTGTCGGCACATCCGAATATCGGTTGGTTTTCACCACGTCATAGTCGACCCCCACTTTATCCATCAGCCCTTCCAAATTAGGAATGACACTAAAAATACCGATTGAACCAGTTATAGTAGTAGGCTCGGCGACAATCTTCGTCGCATTGCAGGAGATGTAATAACCACCAGAGGCCGCATAGTCTCCCATGCTCACAAATACAGGCTTCTTAGCTTTCAACAACTCGATAGCCCGCCATATCTGCTCGGACCCATAGGCACTACCTCCCGGCGAATTAACACGGAGCACGACTGACTTCACATCTGAGTCTTTACGTAATTTGTTCATCGTCTCTATCAATTCGGAAGAGTTGATGCCGTCCGTATTGCCATTGTCAATTTCACCGACAGCGTAGACCACAGCCACCTTCTGGCTGCCGGAGCGTTGATCGGCATCATCCAATATCAGATCAGAAGGAGACACCATATCTATCTCCTCATCGGCATTCAAACCAAGCATGGCACAAAGTTCAGACTGGACCTCGTCCACATATTTCAACCCATCCACTAGTCCCAAGCGGACATCTCGCATCTGGGGCTGAAAGGCCATGAAATCATCAGCAGCCGCATTCAACGAATCCACAGGGATATGACGAGACTGTGATATCTCTGCCAATATGCTATTCCACATGGAGGAGGTCAAAACCTCCATCTGTTGGCGATTAGCTTGACTCATCTCCGTGTTCGTATATTGTTCTGTGAATGATTTGTAAGTACCAACCTTCACAACTTGCATCTCTACTCCTAACTTTTGGAGCATACCTTTATAAAAAACCGCACTGGAGGAAATGCCGCTCAGATCGAGCATCCCTTCTGGATTCAGATAAATCTTATCAGCCACAGACGACAAATAATACCCCCCCTGCGAATAGGCACCAGAATAGGCCACCACAAACTTACCCGATTTTTTAAAATCAAGCAGCGCACTTCGAATCTCTTGGATGGAGGCATAACCCGCACTAAACAAACCGGATTTCAGATAGATACCCTTGATACACGAATCTGATTTTGCATTTGAGATAGACTTCAATATTTCATCCAACCCTAGCATTGGATCATCGTCGCCAAAGACAACGGAATAAATGTCATCTTCGGTTCTGTCAAGAAGAGTCCCCTCCATATTCAAGCAAAGTATAGAATTTGGCTTCACCTCTTCTTTCGATTCCGACGAAGAGAGTACCGCAGCCAACACTATAAAAAGAAGCACTAATCCCACAAAAGAAAATAATACTAACCCCGTCAGCGTAGCCAACGTATACTTAAGGAACTGCAACATAAAATCTAAAAATTAAGACATGACGGAAAGGTGAAACCTTCTTCATCAAGAGAAGGACCCTCAATAGAGTAATTCACTTTCTATTTTTCAGCCACATTCCGACAGACATCAGAATGAATAACAGAATGACCATTGGAACTGCAGCCAGCCAAAAAATAAGCAACAGGAGTACAGACACACCAAGAAATATAAATCTAACTTTATTATCTTGCCAACTCAAATTTTTAAACTTCAAAGAGAACATCGGCAACTCACAGACCAACAACAATGAGAACATCACTATTAAAGGCACAATAAAGAAGACGCTGCAACTCAGGTTAACTACAAACGAGTCTTTCGGCAACTCGAACACAGAATCTTCCAAACTTACCAATGCTATGAAAGAAGCCATAAAAATGGCATTCGCCGGAGTTGGCAATCCGATGAAAGAGGAAGTTTGCCTCTCGTCAATATTGAATTTAGCCAACCGAAGGGCAGAAAAGACAGGGATAAGAAATGCCACAAACGGCAACAGCCTTGGATCCGGAGAATAAAGAGTCAACCATTTAAACATGATGACACCTGGAGCCAATCCAAAACTAACCATATCTGCCAAAGAATCAAGTTCCTTGCCTATATTGGAATAAGCCTTGAGCAAACGAGCCGTCATGCCATCAAAAAAATCAAATACAGCCGCAAAATAAATAAACATTGCCGCCCAAAAGAAGTTTCCGTCAAATGCCATCACACACGCAACACAGCCTGAAAAGAGGTTCAGACTAGTAATTGTATTAGGTATGTAGCTCGTTATGCTTTTCATCTCAGTTATATTTTATCAGGCCTCTGTTTTCGGAAGTCTGGCTATTATTGTTTTATTTCCCACCACATTCTGTTTCATCTTCACAAGAATCTCAGACCCCATTGGCAAGAACAAATCGACACGAGACCCAAACTTGATGAAGCCCAAATGATCATTCACCCTACACTCATGACCTTCCATCGCATAAGTAACGATACGGCGTGCCAAAGCTCCTGCTATCTGTCTAACCAAAATCCTCGTCTTAGAAGATGTCTCTATCACAACGGTAGCTCGTTCGTTTTCAGTACTCGACTTCGGAAGGTTAGCAGCCATGAACCGGCCGTCATTATGTGTATAATATACCACTTTCCCGTGTGTAGGATACCAATTGGCATGAACATTGAACACACTCATGAAAATAGAGACTTGTATTCTTTTCTCATTTAGATATTCATCCTCCATCGTCGGTTCTATAACCACCACCTTTCCGTCGGCAGGAGCTACAACCATCCCTTCTTCAAAACCTACGAAATCTCGTTTAGGGCTTCGAAAAAAATTAACAAAGAACAAAAAAACAAAAAGACTGAAACCCACAATCAGCTTAACCAACAATGGACTTTCCTCACTCCACAGAAAATACGCTGCGATGTCAATCATCGCAATAACAGCGAAAATGGTCAATAATATTCCTTTTCCTTCTTTATGTATTGTCATTGATCTAATAATTTGCGCTGCAAAGTTAATAAATATGGTACTAACATACAAGCGTTAAACATTAACATATTTTATAACGGTCCTTTTCTACTTCAATATGTAATATATGAAAACAGAAACCACCGGTGCCGCCAACAAGGCACTGTCAAAACGGTCCAAAACACCTCCATGTCCAGGCATAATAGCACCAGAATCTTTTACATTAAGTGTTCGTTTAAACAACGACTCGATTAAATCGCCCAACGTTCCGAATACGAAAACGACTACCGAGAACGCAAGCCATTGAAATAAGTCCAAAGAAGCGGAATCATCCACGAATTGGCCAAAGATGAACCCGACTAACAAGGCAAAGACAAACCCGCCAAACAGACCCTCCCACGTCTTTTTAGGAGAGACCCGTTCAAACATCTTATGTTTGCCGAAACACATACCTGTCAGATATGCGCCCGTATCGGAAGCCCAAATCATAAAGAAGAAGGCCATCACAAAGATGGGATGTTCCCTCTCTATCATCGTCATGGCACACATGGGCAAAGCGATATAGAAATGGCCCATCAACGATATTGCTATATTCTTTATCGGATTTATCCTCTTTCTGAAAAGTTCCATTATAAAAATGGCCACTACGCACAACACATACAAGCCATATATATTCATAGAATAGAAGCAATCAACAAACACGGAAACATACAGCACTAGTCCACCAACAATAGCCAACCACTTATCCAAATCAACAGACCCCATCTTATCCGCAAGGGAATAAAACTCTCTCAATCCAAGTAACGTGACCACTAGAAACAAGCCACCGAAGCAATATGGCGGCACTAAGATGGCGGCAATCATCAATGTAATGAACACCGCTCCAGACAAAGCTCTTATCAACAAATTTTTAAACAAAACTTCTATTTTTTAGTTCTACAATCATCATCTAGAAAAGACTCGGCGAAAATACAACATTTTGCAATAACGTGGACATTCTATTCTCCTAAAATCTTCCTTCATTTAGTACCATCCTCCTTTTTTATGTTTAGGAGAAGGCAAATAGCCTTACTCCTGAGCGGGAGGCACGCCTTCATCTCCATCCTCTTTTGTCGCCTCTCCTCCATTTTCTGGAACATCATTCTCCTCCGGCTTCCTACCATCTGATGAAGTGCCGTTCTTTCGGTCAGACTTCAAAGAAGACTCCGTCGGAACATTCCTTTTAGACAAAGCCTCCATCAAAGAATCACGAGACGATTCATCTTGCTGTTCTTCCAGCATCTGCAGAACCACATCAAAACTATCCGCACTCACAGCAGAGGTGTCGCCAAAAAGCCGTATTTTAAGTTTACCCAGCGAGTCGGCAAGCAACTGCATATCTGCATCGGCAGAATCGGGTTGCTCCAGCAAAGAGTCGAAAGCAGAAGCATCCAGCTCCTCAATCAGTTTACGCCGGTTCATAGTATAGAATTTGATGTCGCCCAGCGAAGCCTGTTCCATATTAGAAGGTTTATATTTTGCGTATATAAACTTCTGTTTCCTTTTTTTGTACCGTACTTTAATCTCGCCCGTCGCCAGATATTCCAAATTAAGATCCGTTATCACCGAATCCAAATATTCCTCTACAGGATAATCCGGAAGAATGGCGCCCACAGAATCGACCACTTCATTGAAATCGACTTTTCTGTATTTCGTATTGCCTACTAGTTCCTTCACATGTCGAGCCACGATACGAGTTGAATCCACCATATCATAAAATTTCTTGCGGTGAAAATACCTATGGTCGAAATAATGGAGGAAGAAGTCATATTCATAAATGAACAGGAACTTGTTCCTTTTGTAATAAACCTCGTTCTTATAACGGCAATTAGGTATCTGTATTTTACGGACAATGATACCCTTCTCTCCTTTTTCTTTCTGTGCCTGCTTCAGATCTTCAAGATTTTGCATTTCAGCTTCCACTTCAGCCATCTGCTGAGCAAGCATAGCACTATCTACCTGAACGGAGACCTCCTCTATTTCCACTTCAGAGGTGCTGTCAGCCACAACTTCGGCATCCACCTCCTCGTCTATCGCAGACTCCTCATCCGAAGAAGATTCATCTTCGGAATCCTTTTTTGTTTTATTTTCTTTCGGTTTTCCTTTGGCCAATATAGCTTTACGTTCAGCCCGTTCCTTTTCCTTCCGTTTTAGTTCCTTTTTCTCCTTTCGAGTCAGTTTTTTTGCAGAAGCGACATCAGCAGCGGACGTAGTATCAGCTTTCACCTCATCATCTGCATCTTCTGCGTCTTCCGCATCAGATTCATCCATCAGCTTGGCTTTCCAATCTTTCTCCGCCTCATCCATGGAGTCTTCCATGAAAGCCTTCTCATAACGCTCACGCATGCGTTCCTCCTGTTCTTCGGCCTCCTCCTGTCTCTTCTTTTGCTTGTATTTATTTTTAACTCTCTTCTCCGCTATCTTCCTAGCCCTTTTTTCGGCTTTTTCTCTCTGTTTTTCAAGTTCCTTCCGTTTATCTTCCTCCTTCATTTTCTGGTTTTCACGGATAGCCCGTTCCTCCTTTTTGGCGCGAAGATTTTCAGCAGCTTCCTCCCGTTTCACACGAGCTTCCTCACTGCGTTCTTGGTTTTCCAGCTCTCTAGCCTTCTGTTCTTTCTTCTTCTCATACTCCAGTGCCCTTTTCTCCCGTTCCCGTTCCCTTTTCAGCAGGTTCCGTTCCCTTTCTTCGGCTCTCTTTTGTATGTTTATGGAGTCACGCTTAGCCTTCTCCTCCCTATCTTGTTCGCGTTCACGCAGTTCTTTTGCTCTCTGGCGTTCACGCAATACGGCCTTACGTTGCTGTTCGCGTTCCAATCGTTGGCGTTCTCGCTCTCTCAGTTTTTCACGAAACACTCTTCGTTTTTCTTCCCTAGCACGCATCATCTCCCTTCGCTTCTGCTCTGCTGCTTTTTTCTGGAAATGTGCCTCTCGTTCTCTTTCCTTTTTCTGTGCACGAAGTTCCTTTTCCCTTTGTTTCTTCTCGTATTCGCGCTGGCGTTTTTCCTGTTCGGCAGCTTTCTTCTCTTCTTTGCGTTGTTGCTCACGGAGTTTTTTCTCGCGTTCCTTTTCCTTTTTCAGCTCACGTTCTTGCGCCATCTGCTCCTGCTTCTGCTCCCAACGCGTTTTGGCCAACTCCTTTCTATCCGCATCACGCTGAAGTTGAGCCTCCCGTTCTTTTCTCTGTTCTTCCAACTTCGCCTCATATTGGCGTTGGCGCTCTTCCTGTTCTTTTTTTTCTCTTTCCAATGCGGCACGACGCTCTTCCGCCACCTTTTCCGCACGTGCTTTCTGCTCTGCCTTTATCCGTTCTTCTTCGGATGCGTATTCCGGTTTTTTCTCCTCTTCTTTTTTCTCTTCCTCCTTCAATGCCTCTTTTCTTTCTGCACGTTCCTTTCGCAAGACGGCCTGTTGGGCAGCTTTCCGCTTGGCTTCGGCCTTCAACTTCTGTTCCCGCTTCCGTGCGGCCTCCTCCTCTTTCTTCTTTTTCTGATCCAACGTATTCTGCACACGTTCACTTCTCTGTCCTTGATCGTCCGACGGTGTCTGAGAGCCATTTGGCCCACCAGAAACCACATCAAAGGTCACAAAAACCATCAACGACAATATGAACAAAAAACGTATCAATTTAAAATTTCCAATCTTTTTACTTTAAAATTCAAAAAGAAATAATCATCTCGTATCACGATTACTATTTGGCCTTGCAAATCACAGTTTCAGACTACTTAATTATTGTTTCTCATGGATGAATATATCTATAAAAATAAGTTCTCCAACAAACCACACTGATTGCAATTTAGCAAATACAAATATAATTGATTTTAGAAAAAATACGTTAACAGAATTGGATTTTATGCTATTTAATCGTTTCTCTGTCTGTTTTACGCATTTCTTGTCGCTGCAGGAAATTCAGAAAGAGGTTCCATATTGTTTTATCTCCTGTCTGTATTCCTTTGATTTTGAATTTGTAACCTCATCCATTAAATTCCAAAAACGAAGGCCATGATTCATCTCTTTCGTATGGCACAATTCATGAAGCAGGACATAATCTATAAGATGCGGAGGCAGCGTAAGAAGGAAATAGGAGAGATTGATACTTCTCTTGGAAGAACAGCTGCCCCACCTCGTCTTACTGGAACGGACAGCAACCCCCGAAAACGAAAATCCGAACTTTTCCGCCAAAGTTTGTAATCGGTGCGGCAAAATGCGCTGAGCTTCCATACGCATTGCCTTCTCTATCCCTATGCGGATGATTTCCTGGGAATCTTCCGATTTCACATCCGACGAAAACGGATACTTCACTACCAGAATTCCATCAGAGAGTGCAAATTTAAAAGAGGAATGCAAGCCCTTCTCTATCTTCACCCGAAATGTCAGAGTTGAAAAGTCTGTCGACTCATCAAACCCTTTCACAACCGAGGAACGGTTTTTCTCCCGACGAGAAAGAATCCAATCATATTTTGAACGCATGAAGGAGATACTCTCCTCCTCACTTTGTCCATACGGAATAGTCAGCACTACCTCCGAATCTGCAGTGATGCGAAGATTTGTATGTTTTGCTTTCTGACTTCTCACTATCAAAACTCGACCCAAGACTTCATCCTCATAATAATATTCCTTCAACATTACCTTCTCAATTTATGTTTTTCATTTTTTTCAAACACAAAAATACCTTCAACAAGGAGATGTTCTGCCTTTTTTGAAAGAAAAGAACACAAAAAAGACAAAAAAAACAGGAAGACGAAGGAGAAAAAGAAAAACACTCTTTCCTTTTTCATATTATAACTCACTACACATCAAGCAACAAAGAGTACATCACAAAAAATTTTCATCTTTTTCTTCAAAAAGCCTTTGCCAATTCAAAAATAGCATCTATCTTTGCATCGCAAAAGAGAAAAACAAGGCATACAAAAAACAAGGTGCCATAGCTCAGTTGGTAGAGCAAAGGACTGAAAATCCTTGTGTCACTGGTTCGATTCCCGTTGGCACCACCTTGAATAAAACCCTTAGATTCCAAAAGAATCTGAGGGTTTGCTTTTTTTTACAATAATCGTCAAACTTCCATGGGAAGAAGCCAATATTTCCATAAGGAGAAATCATGGCATATAAACTACGCTTTGGCTGTTAATTATCTCCTTAAATTCTCACTAAGAAATCGACAGAAATAACTTGTGACGATTCTGACGAAATGCCGTAGGCATCTTTGTAACAGAGAAAAAACAAGGAGCGGCAACCACATTATAGGAATGCGCCGAATATGGACTTTTGTTCTCCCGTCTCCGTATTAGATGTTGACCTGAAAGTTTTACATTCCGATAGTTTTTCCTATCAACTAAAGATTTTCTTCAAAAAAGGATATATACTCCACGTTAGTCTTCACATTAAGAGAAGGCAGTCTACAACTCATCTGTTTCCAATCTCCGAGCACAACAAGTTTTCTTCCTAATCACAAAAAGATGCACATAACCTTTTTCTCGATGGATTGGATTAAATCAGATTCATTCTCGACTCCACCTCTTCATCCGAAGGAGAAGCAAACACCAAAACCATAGAACTAAAAAAGAGCAAAAGTAAAAAACGTCTAATCATTGTTGTATGTATGCTAACATCATCTATTTCGTGGATGAAATCGCAATATTTCACTACGCAAACGATTCATATCAATATGTGTGTAAATCTCTGTTGTCAGTATAGATTCATGACCCAACATCTCTTGTATTGCCCTTAGATTGGCGCCTCCCTCCAACAAATGGGTGGCAAACGAATGGCGGAACGTATGCGGACTGATGTTCTTTTTTATTCCCGCCAATTCCGCATGTTGCTTTATAATATTAAAAATCATAATTCTACTTAGCCTAGCACCCCGTCGGTTCAGAAACATATAATCTTCATTGCCCTTCTTTACATCCAGAGTGTTTCTGTCTAACAGCCAAAGCTCCATTGCCCGCCGAGCCGATTCTGACATGGGCACCAACCTTTGTTTGCTTCCTTTTCCAACCACAGACAGGAACTTCTCCTCCATATAAACATTCGAAATCTGAAGATTGACTAGTTCGGAAACACGGAGGCCACAGCTATATAAGGTTTCCAACATTGCCTTATTCCTTTGTCCCTGTGGCTGGCTCAAATCTATCGTCGAGATAATATTATCTATCTCGTCTACCGTAAGTACCTCCGGCAATTTTCGCCCAATCTTCGGAGTTTCGAGCAACTCCGTAGGATCATCCTTTATTTCACTTTCAAGAGAGAGGTAACGATAAAACGACTTTATGCCAGAAATCACCCTAGCTTGCGAACGACTACCAATTCCTATATCAGAAAGGTCTATCAGAAAATCTTGAAGATGCTCCAACTTGGCCTCCTTGTAATCGAGATGGGCATCATGAAAGTAATTCAAAAGCTTAGCCAAATCTTCCAAATATGCATCCAGCGTATTTGCAGACAGAGAACGTTCCAACTTCAGATAAGTCTGGTAACCTTTCACTATCGGATCCGACAAATATGCCTCATATATCATATGGATAGATAACTATATGGTTTCTTCCGAGTCATTTTTATACAACTCCACCAATGCCTCAATCGCCAAACGATAAGAATCCATTCCAAAACCAGCTATTACACCCTGACAGACAGGAGTAAGGTAGGAATGATGGCGAAATTCCTCCCGCTTATGTGTGTTGGATATGTGCACCTCTATGACAGGACACTTCACAGATCGTATCGCATCTGCGATGGCAATGGAGGTATGCGTATAAGCACCCGCATTCAATACGATTCCATCGGAGATAAAGCCTGTTTCCTGAATAATATTGATCAATTCCCCCTCCACATTAGACTGATAATAAGAGATGCTCATATCCTGATATCTATTTTGTAATGTCTCAAGATATTCATCAAACGGTTGGCTACCATAAATCGACGGTTCCCTTTTCCCCAATAGGTTGAGATTAGGACCATTAATAATAATAATGTTCATGATGTGTATATTACAAATTTGCTTTTCTGAAAAAACAGACAAAGGACTATTCCTCCATCTTATATTCGACCTCCTTAAAGGCATACTCACGGCGATTTCCTGCATCCGTCGTGAGGAGTAGGATGCCAGATTCCTTCACATCTTCAATTTTCGCCATAAAAGCACCGTTTTCATCGGAATATTTATGATACCCATTCCTTCTATACAATCGCTCAAAATAATCTTTCCGTAAAAGACCCTTTTCTGCTTTCAATAGTTGTAGATAACGTGCACATATATTCTGCCTTATAGCAAGCGCCGCCGCGTTAACGTCGTATGTCTGACCGGTAATCTGCCATACGGAAACCGGATTGGGTGCATCACCGAGAAATCTCTGCTGATTTA
>Ga0172377_10002998_pt1 | contig 17312 bp, 17 predicted proteins | sample Pumphouse3metaG_FD_119749 | JGI IMG/M metagenome (GOLD analysis project Ga0172377, IMG submission 119749) | Leachate microbial communities from a municipal landfill in Southern Ontario, Canada - Pumphouse #3 metaG | ecosystem: Engineered > Solid waste > Landfill > Unclassified | place: Canada...
CATCAGCAAATTTAGACCACTTGGGGTCATCGTGTATATCAGTAACGACATTATTCCAAAAGTTTTCGAGTGAAGCTTCGTCAATCTGTTCATCCAACGATATATCATCATCGGCTATGTGTCGATAATTATCCCTCTCATCGTCTGGAAAATCGTCTATTTCTTGAAGCTGTAAATGATTTAATAGTGACATTTTTGTTTTATCTTTCTTTTATATAGTTATAATAGCACTAGCGTGATATTATGTCAAGTTTAAAGCATAATATACTATTAGCCAACGTATTGATTTATCAAAGCCACAACTTTGTCTAGAAAAACTTGGCAATCACCAACATGTAGATCTGGTCGTCTAAATCTTGATGATATTTCAATCTGCACCGCATCCCCATTTAATTTCGTTTGCACAAAGTTGGTCACGGTATAGCCAGGTTTTGCGTCAAATGGATCATTTAACGACACTTTATAACCGTCCATCCCACTAGCCAATCGGTTTGCGAGTTTAGAAACACGAGCTGACGGCTTCGGACCTGTGCCAATGCAAATATCACAATCATAATCGTTTGACATACCGTGAAGATCGATAACTATTAGACCGTTAGCGACCGATTTTTTCAGGCAATCCATAAACTCATCCCCAAAGCCAAGAAGCCCTAGCGATCGATTTGGGCAAATTGGTATCAAACCAGCCTGGTTGGTATTAACAGCTAATACTTGGCATAAACTACCCGTAAAAATATCAGCTACCTTAAGATTGTCGTGACGATAATGATTTAAGGCATGCGGTGCACAAAACAATACTTTTGACGACGTCACCGTAGAATCATCGTTCAAATAGACTATTTCATCATCACCAATCGGATTGTAATGATTACTACTAAAAAAGGTCTCAAAATCCAACCAATCTTTAACTAAATTATCATCTACAGATACTATTTGACTCATGGGTAATACAAAATAAGGCTTTTATGCTTCCCTTATTTTAGCATATTTAACACCAAAAGTTTAATTTTTTACTAACGACACCTTGAGGTCAGCGCCATCAATTTTGACATCGATCGTAAAATCGTGTATTTTTCTATCACTCAATTCAAGCGCCAAAGTCTCATTTTGAATAACATTTTTATGCAATTTTATTGATTGACACAAGTCTTCGTTCTCGGTAATTAACGATAGCTTAATGCGATCATCAACAACCAAACCGGCTTGCTTACGAGCGCTCTGGACATAGCGAATCACTTCGCGCATCAGACCTTCGCTCTTTAATTCTGGTGTAATAACAAGATCGAGTTCCAATTTATCACCAAGTTTAATTTTTTTGACATTTAGCTCTTCGCATAAAATATCTTCAAAATTGACAAATTTGCCCAAAGCAGGAACAGTCACACTTGCCAGCGGCTGTCGAACTTTTTGGCGCTCTTTGGCACGAATAGCTAAGCCAAGATTAACATATTCACGCACTCTTTCCATTTCATCAACTACCAACTCATTTACCTTGCCCGCATTTGGCCAATCAAGCAAATGAACACTTTCGCCACCAGTTAACTTTCTATAAAGCTCTTCAGCCAAAAACGGCGTAAACGGCGCCAAAACCATGCTCAAACGCACCAAAACGTAATGTAATGTACGATAGGCATTATTTTTATCATTATCATCTTCAGATTTCCAAAAACGACGACGGCTTCGACGCACATACCAATTGCTAGCATCCTCAATAAACGGCAAGATCGGCTTCACGGCATTTGGAATATCGTATTTGTCCATATTTTTCTCAATCGAAAGATTTAGCTGGTGAATACGACTAACTATCCATTGATCCATAGGGTTCGTCAGCTGTTCCGACGGATCAGACAAATCACCATCAAATCCCCACTTATCAACTTCGGCATACATCGTAAAGAAATCGTACATATTCCAAATCATAGTAAGTTTTCTGGCAACATCACTAACATCCTTGTCGATTAAGCTAAAATCCTCACCATTCAACAAAGGACTGGACAACAACAAAAAACGAAGACTATCGGCACTAAACTTATCCATTAGTTCATTTGGATTAGTGTAATTCCCCAAGCTTTTGCTCATCTTTCGACCATCATTACCGGCAATCGTACCCGTAACGATGACATTCTTAAAAGCGTTGCGGCCAAATAATGCTACACTGACAGCGTGAACATAATAAAACCAAGCCCGCACCTGACCAACATACTCGACAATAAAATCACCAGGAAAATTATTCTCAAATTTTTCAACATTCTCAAAAGGATAATGGAATTGCGCAAACGGCATGCTTCCCGACTCAAACCAGCAATCCAGCACCTTGTCGATTCGTTTATATTCGACATTATCAATTGTAAATTTCACATCATCTACCCATGGACGATGATAATCTTCAAGCTCCACGCCACTGAGCTCTTTTAGCTCAGCATAACTGCCAACAACTTTAATATGTTCATTGCCATCTTCGTCAACACCTTTCCAAACCGGCATTGCCGTCGCCCAAAAACGATCACGACTCAAATTCCAATCAGGCGCTGACAAGATGTTTTTTTCAAATCGACCGTGCTTGATATGATCAGGAAACCAATTTATTTGTTCAGTATTTTGTTCGAGCATCTCGGTGCGTTGACCGTCAATATCCATAAACCAACTGGGGTGAGCGCGATAAATTAAGCGGTTACCGGTACGTGGATTATGAGGATATTCATGACGAATATATTCGATTTTCCAAACCGTACCACGCTCATGCAAGGTTTTTGCAATAAGCTTATTGACGCTCCACAATTCCGCGCCTTTCCATTCAGTTTCGGTATATTTACCATATTCATCAAGGACATGAACAACTGGAATGTTATTTTCCCGAGCGAGCGCAAAATCTTCTTCGCCATAAGCTGGCGCAATATGAACAATACCGGTACCCGATTCGGTTGTAACGTAATCAGCCGACCAAATTTTGTGAGCATTTTCGCCCCGATTTTCAAAAAGCGGTTCATAAGAAAGACCTATAAGCTTATTTGCATCAATATCGCGCAAAATTTCATATTTGAGCGCCTGATGCTTCTCGTTCATTAAAACCTTTTCAAGATTGTCTTTGGCTAAAATCAATTTCTGACCATCAATCCTAATTTCGACATACTTTATATCTTTATTTATAGCTAAAGCTGTATTCCCAGGCAACGTCCATGGAGTAGTTGTCCAAGCCAACAGACACGAATCGCTGTCAGATAGTTTAAATTTCACATAAACGCTCGGGTCGGTTACGATTTGATAAGCTCCCGCATCCATAGTAACTTCAGCCTTGGAGAGTGGCGTAGCCCAAGCCGTATCGTATATCAAAACCTTTTCGCCCTCGTAAATTTTGCCCTTTTCGTACAAAGTTTTAAAAGCCCACCACACCGACTCCATAAATTTTTTATCCATAGTTTTATAGCCACCCTTGAAATCAACCCAACGACCAACACGATTGATAGTATCCTCCCACAAATTACCGGTCTGGACCATACTTTCACGCGCAGTTTTGATATAATCTTCAAGACTAACCTTCTCGCCAATTTCATGACGATCAGTGATACTCATTTTCTTTTCAACGAAATTCTCAGCTGGCAAACCGTGACAATCCCAACCCCAAACACGCTCCACGCGCTGACCTTGCATGGTTCGATATCTAGGCACGACATCTTTTATAATACTAGGCAACAAAGAACCATAGTGCGGCAAACCAGTAATAAATGGCGGGCCATCGTAAAAAACATACGAATTATCAACCGAACGATTTTTGATAGATTTTTCAAAAATTTTATTATCTTGCCAGTAATTAACGAGGTCTTTTTCATACTCAAGTGCTCGTCGGCGCGAATTTGCTTTAAATTTCATATTTCTCCTTTTTTAAAAAATAAAAATCCCTTTTTGGTTACTGGAATCCTTATATCAAGGACGGTACCATCCAGTTTCCAAAAAGAGATTCTTTTTAGCACTTAGTTGTTCGATCTAACGCGTCGATTTACGTTCGGGTCTAATTTCTTGTTCAGATTTCTTCCGAAAGAGCGTTCGTGATCGATAGTCACTCATCTTTTAAAGAATGCTCTAGTATAATTATATCAATTTTTAGTATGCGCGCAAGATTCTTAAGACTATTGCACGTAATAACTAACTTCACTAATTGTCGGCAGGGGCAAACCCCGCCACAGATTTTGCATTATACCGTCATCACTTAGAGCTATTATCGTCGGATATTCAACAATGCCGTAACTTTCGCAAAACTGAATCCCACCATAGCTTTCGGGGTCAATCGTTTCTAACTCATGCCCCGTTTGAGATTCAAAATCACGCAAAAAATCAATCATTGTCCTAGTATAATCAGCTTGATCCCTAAAAACCGCTACAACCCTCATATTATTATACGTTACCTCGTTGCAATTTTCTCTGCTCTAAAATTTTTACAAAATCATCTAATGTCTTAAATTCATAATAAACACTAGCGAAACGTACATAGGCCACCTCGTTGCGGCCGGCTAACTCATCCAAAACCTTGTCTCCAATCTGCTTAGAGGTAATTTCGCTATCACCAAGAGCGTAAAGTGAATCTTCCATCTCTGAAATCATCTCTTCGATTTCAACTTCTGAATTAAAAAACTTTCCCACCGAGCGCTTCACCGCTATGGTTAGTTTATCGCGATCAAACAGTTCGCGTGCGCCGTTCTTTTTTATAACTGCAAGATTTGGTCGCTCAATTCGCTCATAAGTCGTAAATCGCTTACCATCCGGCGTTTCACGACGACGACGAATAGTAATACCGTCACTTACCTCACGAGATTCAATAACTCGACTGTCGCCAATATTGTATTTGGCCATATAGTTAACTAATCCTTATGTTCAAAAAAGTTATTCTTTTTGCGTCGTCGCAAGAAAGCTGGAGTATCAGATTGTTCGTCGTCCTCCTCTGGTTGGTTCCAAATATTGTTTTGCGGTTCTTCTTCATTAAAAATAGCTGTTGGTTCAGCGCCATCAAGATTGAGATCAATCGCATTAACAGCTTCTTCGACTACTTTCGTTTCAGGTTGGTCGGCTTTCAACTCGGTATCGACAACAGGCAATGGACCTTGGAAATAAGCCGAATCAAATCCCGTAGCAATAACTGTAATAATCAGCTCATCTTCGAGCTCAGCTTTAAGTGTTGCTCCAAAAATAATATTTGCATCTGGTGACACAGCGCTAGTAATAATCTCAGCAGCTTCTTGAATCTCACTCATGCTCATATCGTAACCACCAGTAACGTTGAATAGAACACCCTTAGCACCATCAATCGATACTTCAATCAATGGAGATTCAATCGCCTGTTGAGCGGCTTGAGCAGCACGATTGTCGCCGCTAGCGCGACCAATACCCATCAAAGCCGATCCAGCATTACCCATAATCGCTCGAACATCAGCAAAATCGAGGTTGATCAAGCCGTGTTCAGTGATCAATTCAGAAATACCTTGAACACCTTGGCGTAAAACGTCATCTGCAATCTTAAACGTTTCAAGTAACGGCGTACGTCGATCAATTGTTTGAAGTAATCTATCGTTTGGAATCGTAATCAAAGTGTCTACTTGTCGACCAAGTTGAGCAATCGCCCACTCGGCATTCTGACGACGCTTTTCGCCTTCAAAACTAAACGGCTTAGTCGCAACACCAACAACCAAAATGCCTAACTCACGCGCTACTTCAGCCACTACGTGACCAGCTCCACTACCCGTACCACCTCCGGCGCCGATAGTAACAAAAACCATGTCAGCACCTGTTAAAGCTTCACGAATCTCATCACGTGACTCATTAGCAGCTGACTCACCAACCGAAGGATCAGCCCCAGCACCCAAGCCATTTGTAGTAGAACTACCTAAATGAATTTTTACATCAGCTTTACTATTATGAAGGGCTTGAGCATCTGTGTTCATTGCAATAAATTGCACACCAGAAAGACCAGCATCTTTCATTCTGTTAACGGCTGAGCCACCGGCCCCGCCAACACCAACCACCTTTATGCTGGCAAATGTTTGTATATCACTTGGTTTTACTTCAGGCATTTTATCCGTTCATCTCCATATTCGTACTTTTAATCCAGTATAACACTTGCTAGCAAAAAACACTAAGCTTTAAACCGGCCTAAGAGCTTTGACACTATCCCACCACTGTTAGAAAAAACACTCTTGCCTCTCGAAGCGTCGTTTTTTTTCATAGAATTTTCAAATTCGGCATCAATCAACATCAAGCCCAAAACTGTCGCAAATTGAGGCTTATCGATATTATCGGCAACACCACCGTAGCCAGACGAGGTGCCAATACGCACCGCTAACCCAAGAGCTCGTTTCGCATAGTCAACGATGCCTTTTAATTGCGCCGTTCCACCAGTCAAGACTACCCCGTTTGGTAGCTTGCCAATCCGACCAGCACGTTTCAACTCTTTGTTAATTGCTTCAAACATTTCTTCGAGACGCGCCTCGATAATTTCATTTACTTCATCTTTTTGAAAACTATAGGTTTGCTTATCAAACTTCACGCTAACTTCATTTGAGTCACTGGTAGTTGAAGTATATTCGAGCTTAAGTTTTTCAGCTACTTCAGGATCGGTCTTTAGGCCGATAGCTAGGTCATTAGTAATGTTATTGCCGCCAACTGGAATAACAGCCGTATATTGCAAATCACCCTCCTCATATACGGCAATATTTGTAGTTGCCCCACCAATATCAATCAAAGCAACGCCATTTTCTAGCTGTTGCTCCGACAGGACCGCTTTAGCAGCGGCAACGCCTGAAATAACAGTCGAATGCGGTACGACTTTTGCTGCTTCAGCCGCTTTTTGAAGATTTGATAAATGCGGTGCCAAAACCGATACGACATGCGCGTCAATCTCTAGACGCGTGCCCGTCATACCAATCGGATTTTTTATATTATCTTGACCGTCCAGTTTATAAGAATGTGGAACAACTTCTAATATCTCACGATTAGCTGGAATCTTGCCAACGGTTGCGACATCTTCGATACGATCGATATCTTCTTTGGCAATTTCATGATTAGAACCACCAACCGCAATCATACCATTAGTATGAGTACTGAGAATATGAGCACCGTTTATACTGATAGTAGCAGCATCAATCTGGTAACCACTCATGCGCTCAGCTTCACCAAGCGCCTCATCGATGGCTTGAGCCGGACCAGCCAAGTTTACGACTGTGCCTTTTCGCATTCCGCTATTTTGCGCCACGCCGACACCCACTATTGTCGGCATGCCAGTAGTCCCATCAACGTGACCAACTACGCAACGAACAGTCGTGGTGCCAATATCTATTCCAACAGCATATTTAGAGGTTTCCTGCATATTATAGAGTATATCGCTTATGTAACTTTTTGGCTAGACATAAAACTTAAAGTTTTGTCAGGATTTCCACACCATCTTCAACTATCATCACGGTATGCTCAAAATGAGCCGCCAAACTTCCATCACGCGTTCGAATAGTCCAATTATCGTATGAATAATTATCGCATTTTATGGCTTCGCTGCCTAAAGTAGCCATCGGTTCGATCGCAATCGTATCACCAGGAGTCAATAAAATACCTTGACCTTTTCTGCCATAATTTGGCACCTCTGGAAGTTGCTGCATTTTATGGCCAATGCCATGACCAACCAAATCTCTAATTATGCCCAGCCGGCCGTCGTGTAACACCTTTTCAACCGCACTACCAATATCACCGACACGAACCGAACCATTTATTGCATCAATTCCAGCATATAAGCTGCGTTCCGTATAGTTCAATAGATGTTTTTTTACACCCTTCGGCTCTTCGCCGACCACCATTGTAAAGGCACTGTCTGTTTTCATGCCTTTATAAGTAATGACTAGATCAAAGCTAACAACGTCACCTTTTTCAAAGACATAGCCACTAGGAATGCCATGCACAATCGCATCATTAGTTGAAACACAAATTACATTTGGGAAATTAACCTCAGCAGTCTTATATGTCGCCACCGCACCCAGTCTCATAATTTCTCTTTCCACCCAAGCGTCAGCCTCTAATTCGCTCATACCCACTGTGACGTATTTTTTCAAACCATCAAGAATAGTCGCGAGGATTTTACCACCTTCACGCATAGCGTTTATTTCAGCTGGAGTTTTTACGCGAGCTTGCATGATTTTATCTCATTTATGATATGTGAGTGAACTTCTTCGGGCGTCCCAGAACCATCAATTTCAATAATTTTGATGCCATTTTTTTCAAAATAATCAAGCACTGGAAAGGTTTCCTTATCATAAACTTCTAAGCGATATTTAATCGCCTGTTCAGTATCGTCATCACGACCGCGCAATAATAAACGCTTAATCAGTTCTTCTCTCGATACATTTATGACAAACACCGCTTCAACTAAACGATTATAATTACCGCTATTTTCAATCAGCCATTTAGCTTGCTCAACACGACGCGCAAAGCCATCAATAACCACATGTTCACACGTAGAGTATTGACTCAAAGCCCCACCAATCAAAGCGCAAATTTTTTCTGATGACACCAATTTTCCAGCATTTATCGTCTCTTGGATCTCATTGTCGTCAGAATCTCTAAGTAACTGACCAGCTGAAACCCAACACCAATCTTGGCTCGCCGCCAACATTTTGCCCTGAGTAGTCTTGCCTGTACCTGGCTGACCAAAAAATATAATCATCTTTGCTCCTTTTTATTTTAATTCATTTTTTACAAGTCTTGCTATCACCGAACCATCGGCAGTAGTACCTACTTCTTTTTTGACAAGCCCTATTAGCTGACCCATGGCGCCACTATTGTCAAAATTATGCTCTTTTTTTATTTTCAAAATAACGGTTTTTAACTCGTCCTCAGACAATTGCCTCGGCAAGTATGCTTCCAGAATTGTCGCCTCAGCTCTTTCATTTTCTGCTAACTCACTTCGGCTAGCATTGTCGTAAATCTTGGCACTTTCATGGCGTTTTTTAACTTCACGTGCAAGTAATTTCTCGATAGCCACATCGTCTAAACCATCGTCACGTTTACCAAGTGAAACCTCTTCATTTAAAATCACCGCCTTAGCGCCACGGAGTATCTCACAAACAAAACGATTGCCGCCTAAAAGGGCGGCTTTTAAATCGTTGTCTATTCGCTCTTTTAAAGCCACTCTAGCGAAGCCCCAATCGAGCCTTGTCTAATTTATCAGCTTTGCGCTCTTTGCGAATAATCGCTTTGACGCGACGCTCTGTTTTAGAAATCGGCTTAGCAAACCTCATAGAAGCCTTAGCTTCAGCTAAAACTCCACTTTGCAGAACCTTGCGGTTGAAACGACGAATTAAATTCTCGTTTGCTTCTCGTTCATCTTTACGTGTTACTTGTACCATATAAGCTCGATTATAACAGAGATGTGAGATATAGGCAACAATTTTACAGCTATGAGTTATTAAGTTAAGCTATGACCAAAATGAATCGCTCAAACAATAGTTTCGATATGCAGCAACCTGCCTTCAACCGACTTTGAGCCCCGCCACTCATTGATGTCCGGATGATACCAAGCCGACAGGCGTGTGCCACAATCAACATAAAAATATTCCGGAGCATTAAACGCCAAAAACTGCATCGACAAACCATGGGCGTCTCTTAGTTCTAATTTTATATGTTGGGCATTATCGCCCATTGTCCTGCAATTCACAACCAAAAGATCATCTGTCTTCAAAATCGGCTGAGGATTACCTTGACCGAATGGCTCCAGCTGACTCAACAAATCAATCAACTCTTCCGTCAATTCATCCAACCGCGCCCAAGTGTCAGCCTGTGGTAATAATAACCGCGCCTGATCTGACAAGTTAAGGCTTCTATAAAAATCATTTACCGCCAATCTAAAAGCTTCGATATTTTTCGTAGGTAAAGTTACGCCAGCAGCCAGTTTATGACCACCGCCCTTGTTAATAACATCCCTGCTAGCTTTAATCGCTTCAGATGCACTAAAATCACCATAACTTCTAGCTGATCCTTTTGTAATCTCGCCCATTTCCTGTAAGACAAAGGTTGGTTTTTTGTAACGTTCGAGAAGTTTTGACGCTACAATCCCCACAATACCATGGCTCCAACTATCATCGCTCACAACCAAAACAGGATCAGCCGCAAGCACTTCAGCCTGAATCATAGCTTCTTTCAAGATTTTTGCTTGATCGGCTCGTCTTTTTGCATTCAAAGAATCTAGATACTGAGCTTGACAAAAAGCTTCTGCTTTATTTTTCGAAATCAACATATCCAAAGCGTATTGCGCCGTTTCCAAACGCCCAGCAGCATTCATGCGCGGCCCCAGACCAAAGCCTAATGACCCAGAATTAACCTTTGCCGGTTCGATTTTAGACACCGCCATCAAAGCCTCTAGGCCAAACCGCCTCGCCTTTGACAAAACTTTCAAACCCCAATAAGCATAGGTTCTATTTTCGTCGACCAGTGGAACAATGTCACAGACTGTACCCAAAGCAACCAAATCGAGTAGCCATTTCTCTTGACCAACCGACAAACCATCAAAACTTTTTTGCATTGCTTGAACCAATTTAAAAGCCACGCCAACGCCAGCCAGATCAATAAACGGATAGCTATGATCTATGCGCTTAGGATTGACGACAGCCACTGCTGGTGGCTGAATTTCGGCTACATTGTGATGATCAGTTACAATTACATCAACATTTAGTTCCTTCGCTCTAATAATCTCTCGCTCGCTTAAACTACCGCAATCAACCGTAAGAATCAAGCTCGCGCCATCAGCCGCAATTTTTTCAACCGCGTCAATAGTTAAGCCATAGCCTTCTACAAAACGGCTTGGCATAAAAGTATCAATATTTTTAAACCCAAAGCTTGAAAATGCATCTAATATTAGCGCCGTAGCAGTCAAACCGTCGATATCATAATCACCATAAACCACTATATGCTCTTGATTTTTTCGCGCCAAGACAAGTCGCTCAACAGCCAGGTCCATATCTGGCAATAAAAACGGGTCATGCAATTTAGCATAGTCTGGTAATAAAAAAGCATCCTTAATATTTGAGTCGACGCCAAGGCCACGAGCCGCCAATATTCTATCAAATAATTGCATCAATAATCTGACGAAGGTCGTTTTGGACGGCTAGCCTGCTGCTGCGACTTAATAACAATCCCTTGCAGCTCTTTAAAGATTGGAAATTGTTTATTCGTTGAATAAATCTTTGTATTTCCCTGCTTTTCGCTATTCAAAAAGCCAACTTTTTCAAGTCGCTTTAGCTCGCGTTGGATATTGCCCGGATCTTCTTTTATTAGCTTAGCGAGCCCACGAACATGCGTGCGAAAATCTGGATATTTCGCATAAACCACTACAATTTTTCGTCTGACTCTAGATGTAATAAAAACGTCTAACATAATCTCCCTTAAGCTTTTTCCCTTTTCTTACTTTCTATCCTAACACAATCTTACAACGTTTAGCAACGACAAATTAACGCCAATTCAAAATAATCTGGTTAATTTTGGCAATCGTCTCCTCATGCGACGGCACGTTATTATTTTCATAATAATGGTCAATTCCCATAAAATTGGTTTTAACATCCAAAACATGTAGCTCGTCAGCCAAAACATGCAGTTTGTCAACCGCTTGAACTGTCGAAATTGGCGTAGCCACCACTAAACGTTTAATTCGAATCGGCTTCAAAAAATCCACAGCCACATCTAGCGAAGCGCCGGTGTCTAAGCCATCAGCAACCAACACCACCACCCTATCGCGAAGCAGTTCGCTGTCAATAACACCACCATCACCCAATAGGCGATTAATTTTCTGGAAAGCTAAACGTTTTTGCTCCTCTAGGTAACCGTGATATTCATTGGTGTAATACTCCATCTCCCCAGCCGAGAACATTCCGTTGTAAGTAAAGCCGCCATTCTGCGAGACTCCACCAAAAGTCAAGCCTTCACCAGGCACTTCAATATCCTCAATTAACAGCATCGTTAAAACACAGTGAAGCGTCTCCGCTATCTGCTCACCGACAACTACAGCGCCATCACTAAGTGCGACCACTGCACAATCATCATAACGATACTTTTCCAATAGTTCGGCAGCCAAAATCTGCCCAGCTTGCTCACGACTCTCAAAATACATATATTCATTTTAGCAGTATACTAGTACTTATGCACTACTACGAAGTAGCTCCAAATCAGATTGTCCGCCTCGGTAGCGAAACCTTTACATATTGTTCAAACGAAAAAATGCAGATTGGGCAAATTGTTTTAATTGAAGTTGGCAAAAAACAATTAATCGGAATAGTCTTAAAGACAACAAAACGACCAGATTATCCAACCAAGCAAATATCATCAATCATCGAAGCTAACCCTCTCCCAAAACAGTTAATTGATTTGGGAATTTGGATATCAAAATATTATCTGACACCACTTGCCAATGTACTTCAAACCATTCTGCCAAGAGGTCTAGACAAAAAACGCCGAGAAAAATCTAATCGACAAGATATTGCCAAAAGACAGCGAACAAATATTGTATTCAACAAACAACAACAGGCAGCCGTTCAAACAATTATCGCTAAATCACCTGGTACATTTTTACTCCAAGGTATAACCGGATCTGGCAAAACCGAAGTCTACATCGAATTAGTCAAGCAATCAATCGCACAAAACAAATCCGCTATCATAATTATTCCCGAAATAGCCTTAACCACCCAAATTATTGCCGAATTTTCATTACACTTTAACGACATATTGATTACACACTCAAAGATGACAGAATCGTCTCGACACTCGACTTGGCGTGAAGCGCTCAATGGCACTAAGCCAAAAGTTGTCATTGGGCCGCGATCAGCGCTATTCACTCCACTAAATGATATTGGAACTATAATTATCGACGAAGCACACGAGTCAAGCCTGAAACAGGATCAATCACCAAAATATTCAGCGCTAAGAGTGGCTACTATACTAGGAAGGCTACACAAAGCTAATGTGATATTTGGCAGTGCTACGCCAAGTATTGTCGACAGGTATCTAGCGGAAAAAGCCAAAAAACCTATTATTAGATTGACCGCCATCGCCCGTAACTATAATTTACCGCCAACAATCAGCATCATAGACATGACAAAACGAGAAAATTTTAAACAGCACAAATTTTTATCCGATAAGCTGATTGAACAAATTGATTATACAATTAAGAATAAAGGTCAGGTCTTGATTTTTCACAATCGACGCGGAAGCACTAGCTCAAGCATGTGTAAAAACTGTGGTTGGATTGCTGAATGCCCAAATTGCCATTTACCCCTATCGCTCCACGCCGACCAACACCGGCTGCGCTGTCATGTATGCGGCAATAAAACTAACGTACCGACATCTTGTCCGGTATGTAGCAACACCGACATAATCCATAAAGGCATTGGGACAAAGCTAATTGAGTCAGAACTGCGAAAAATATTTCCAAACGCCAATATTGCAAGATTCGATGCTGATAATAAATCCGATGACACTATTAATAAAAAATATACTGATGTCTATGAAGGTAATATAGATATTATTATTGGCACACAAATCGTTGCCAAAGGGCTCGACTTGCCGCATCTACGCACCGTTGGAATCATCCAAGCCGACTCTGGTCTATCTATCCCAGACTACCAAACAAATGAACGAGTATTTCAGTTAATAGCACAAGCTGTGGGACGCGTAGGGCGTAATCAATATCAAACGAATGTCATCGTTCAATCATATCAACCAAATCACCCAAGCGTCGCCAAAGGGTTATCGCAAAATTACGAAGATTTTTATAGCAGCGAGCTGATAGCACGCAAACGTGGTAATTTTCCACCTTTTACTTACCTATTAAAATTAACCTGCGTATACAAGACCGAATCAGTCGCTATCAAAAATAGCCAAAAAATAGCCGCTGAACTTCGACAAAAGATAAACAAAGATGTTAAGATTTTAGGTCCAGCTCCCGCCTTTTATGAAAGACAAAACAACGCATATCGCTGGCAGCTAATTTTAAAAAGCCCAAAAAGAGAATACCTGACCGAAGCCTTAAAGCTAGTCCCGAGCTCACATTGGCAGACAGATCTCGATCCCACTAGCCTACTATAGACACCGCTGATATAATAGTTATAATGGAACAAAATAAAATAATTAGCCTACCCGATCCAAGGTTGCGACAAAAATCAGAAAAAGTCCGCGAAATAACACCAGAGATATTGCAAATAATCGACAACCTAACTAAAGTTGCTTTAGAATGGGAAGATTCTCGACCCCATGAAATTAGTGCCGCAATTGCCGCCCCGCAAATTGGACAACCTTACAGAATCATTATTGTTCGTAGTGATCTTGAAGATAAAAACATGCGAGATTTCACCGCCTTAATCAATCCAGAGATCATCAAGCTAGAAGGCAAAATAACTAAAGATTACGAAGGCTGCTTGAGCGTCCCCGGCATCTACGGCAAAGTAGCAAGGCCAGACAAAGCCCGTATAAAAGCTCTAGACATAAACGGCAACAAAATCCGTTTCAAAGTGGATGGCTTTCTTAGTCGCGTCATCCAACATGAAACTGATCACACTAATGGCGTAGTTTTTATCGACCACATCAAAGACGATAAAGATGCTTTTTTTGAGCTCGACGAGAAAGGCGAGCTACAACCACTTGATTATGAAAAACACATCAAAAACAATCGTATTCTTTGGGACTGACGACTTTAGTCTAGTCGTACTCAAAGGCTTGATTGAATCCGGCTATAATATCGCCGCCGTTGTCACTAAACCAGATAGTAAAAGCGGTCGCGGACAACGATTAAAAATGCCTAGCGTAAAAATGATTGCACTCAAAAATGGCATAGCCGTCTGGCAACCCGACAAAATATCCGACATTAACGAAACAATCATTGGACTAGAAAAAAAAGCAACAGGCGTTTTAGCTAGTTTTGGCAAAATTATACCCGAATCAACCATAAACTTGTTCAACCCAGGAATAGTAAACATACACCCCTCTCTTCTACCAAAATATAGAGGCCCAATTCCGATTGAATCGGCTATTCTAAACGGTGATAAACAAACCGGAATCTCAATTATGCAACTTACGCCAGACATGGATGCTGGGCCAATCTATATTCAGACCAAATACAATCTAACAGGCAACGAAACTAGCCCCGAACTATACCAAATACTAGCTAAACTTGGCGCGAAAAAATTACTCGAGATTTTACCCAGTATAATCGACAGAACATTAAAACCAAGCAAACAAAATAGTGACGCAGCCACTTATTGTAGCCTGCTGACAAAAAGCGATAGTATTCTAGAACCACAGAAGCTGACAGCCACAGAAGCTGAGCGAAAAATTCGCGCACATATTTCTTTCCCAAAAACAAAGTTCAATATATTAGAAAAAGAAATAATCATCACAAAATCTCACATTATCAATTCGCCACAAACAATCGCCGACATAGCCTGCAAAAACAACACATATCTATCAATCGATAATTTAATCGCCCCGAGTGGACGCAAAATGTCTATAAAAGATTTTTTAAACGGCTGTCGCCAAAACTAAGAGTTACCAAGAATAATATCTCGATTCGAAATAACTTCTTGTTTTAGGTTATCCATAATCTCAGCAACAACAGTTCGATAATCCGGCCGATTGACTTCTAGCCATTTCGTAGCCGCATAATCAGCCCGTAAGCTAGGGTCATTAACATCAAGACCAGTAGTTTCCTGCAATTTCAAAAAAGTCTCGTCATTATAATAATTTGGGGCATATTTTTCTAACCAGTTACCGATAACATCATTGTCTCGATCGATAATACTGCCAAATTCTTCAAGTTGCTCGTCGCTCATGCCATCGGACAATCTTTGCCCAACACGCATTTCCAATTCGCTATAAATATGTTGTAAAAAAGGCTTCTTTTGTTCATCTGGCAAAGCACTAAGCCCGATATCTTCTAAGAATTTGTCGTCTAATTGAAACATCTAGTTATTCCCTATTATAAAATTACCTTACTTTTTATTATATATCAAAAAACAAAATACTTATCAATTTAGCGTTCGCTTAACCAGCTCGCGCGTAAAGATCTCCAGCTTATCGCCTTCTTTTAGTGTAAGCTTTTTGTCAATATTTACACTCAAACCACACATTTCACCTTCAAAAACCTCTTTGGCCTCCTGTTGTTGACGCTGGACATTACCTATCGTAACCTCACCGATCTGTTGTTTACCATCAAAAACACGCGCCAACATACCAGAAGCGACTTTACCTTCCGTAACCTCGCCTCCAGCAATAATTACTTCCTTCATCGTTCTAAACACGCCTTTTATGGTCAGTTTTCCAATTTCCGTCTCCACAACCTCTGGCGCCAACATTTCTTCCATCGACAGCCTAGCGTCATCCAGTAGCTTATATATAATATCAAAAATTCGGACCTGAACCTTATCGCGTATAGCCAACTGCCTAACCGCAGTCGACATCGTAACATTAAAGCCGTAAATAATAGTTTTCTTATCAGCTGCCAGCCTAATATCGTTCTCTGATATATTGCCAACGCCGCTACCTATAATGTTCAAATTTATTTCACCTTGGGTATCAATTATTTTCAAACTATTAATCACAGAAGTTAACGACCCTTGGACATCGGCTTTAATAATGACATTCAAATCTTGTGATTCACACTGCTTGTCCATCATCTTAAGCAAATCGGCACCCGTAATATTCGTACTAGCCGCATTCTTTTCTTTTTCGATGCGAGTAGCCGAAGCCTGATGACGCGCTTCTTTTTCATTTTTTACAATCGAAAAGGCGTCACCAAATTGCGGTAGCTCCTTAAATCCAGTAACCGTCACCGGCGTAGATGGTCCAGCCTCTTTCAGGGTTTTACCGGCAAAATCAAGCATTGTACGAACCTTGCCGTAAGCAGTTCCAGCAACCAAATAATGACCCGGTTTTAGCTTGCCCTGTTCGACAAGCAAACCAACAACCGAACCTCGTCCCGTCTCCATATGAGACTCAATAACCAAACCTTCAGCCGGAGTGTCGATATCAGCCCTCAGGTCTTCCAGATCGGCAACCAAAAGCACAATATCTAGCAATTTATCGACATTTTGACCAGTTTTAGCACTAACTTCAACCATCACCGTATCGCCGCCCCACTCTTCGGGGTTTAAATCGTATTCGCTAGCCAACTGCGCCTTCACCCTATTAGGATCGGCTGCAGGCTTATCGATCTTATTGATGGCAACAACAATCTTTGCATTTGCCATTTTTGCAAACTTTATAGCCTCAACTGTTTGAGGCTTCACACCATCGTCGGCAGCAACCAC
>Ga0172377_10002999_pt1 | contig 17310 bp, 12 predicted proteins | sample Pumphouse3metaG_FD_119749 | JGI IMG/M metagenome (GOLD analysis project Ga0172377, IMG submission 119749) | Leachate microbial communities from a municipal landfill in Southern Ontario, Canada - Pumphouse #3 metaG | ecosystem: Engineered > Solid waste > Landfill > Unclassified | place: Canada...
AATTCAGGATCGTTGTTGGCCTTAGCTGCATCAGCAGACAATGAAGCCCATGCTGCGTCGATGGCCAACTCCTTATATTCGCCACCGCGGTCAACGGCTGCGTTGTTCTTGTCAACTATATCCTGTCCCTTCTTTCCGTAAGACTTAACGATGAACTTCTTCATCTGCTCTACGGCCAGTTCGACAGGGATGACGCCCGTGATACGGAAGAATGCTGATTGAAGGATGGTATTGGTACGGTTACCAAGTCCGATTTCCTGAGCAATCTTAGTTGCGTTGATATAGTAAACCTTGATGTTGTTCTTTGCGAAGTAAGCCTTCACCTTGTTAGGCAAGTTCTTTGCCAACTCAGCTCCGTCCCAGATAGTGTTCAAAAGGAACGTACCGTTTTTCTGCAAACCACGGGTTACGTCATACATGTGAAGGTATGCCTGGACGTGGCAAGCAACGAAGTTTGGTGTGTTCACCAAATAAGTTGAACGGATAGGGGTGTCGCCGAAACGCAAGTGAGAGCAAGTGAAACCTCCTGACTTCTTAGAGTCGTAAGAGAAGTATGCTTGGCAATGCTTGTTAGTGTTGTCACCGATAATCTTGACAGAGTTCTTGTTTGCTCCGACAGTACCGTCAGCACCCAAACCGAAGAACTTAGCCTCGAACATACCTGCTCCACCTACAGCAACTTCATCTTTCTGAGGAAGTGAAGTGAAAGTAACGTCATCAACGATACCTACAGTGAAGTGGTTTTTAGGAGTCTTCAAAGACATGTTCTCGTAAACAGAAAGGATCTGAGCAGGAGTAGTGTCTTTAGAACCCAATCCGTAACGTCCGCCAACGATGACAGGAGCGTTCTTCTCTTCGAAGAATGCGTCACGAACATCCAAATACAGAGGCTCGCCGTTTGCACCTGGCTCTTTTGTCCTGTCGAGTACGGTAACGACCTTAGCGCTCTTAGGAAGGGCAGCCAAAAGGTGTTTCGTAGAGAATGGACGGTACAAGTGGACTGCGATCAATCCGACTTTCTCGCCTTTGGCAGCCAAGAAGTCGATCACTTCGCGGATACACTCAGTTACAGAACCCATAGCGATGATGACACGGTCAGCATCAGGAGCTCCATAATAGTCGAACAATCCGTAGTTACGTCCTGTAATCTTACCGATTTCCTTCATGTACTCTTCTACGATAGCAGGAACGTCATTGTATAATGAGTTGCAAGCCTCGCGGTGGGTGAAGAACGTGTCTGGGTTCTCAGCCATACCACGCATAACTGGTTTGTTGGGGTTCAAAGCTCTTGAACGGAACTCAGCCAGTTTCTTCTGGTCGATCAAAGAAGCAAGATCGTCGTTCTCCAACTTCTCGATCTTCTGGATTTCGTGAGATGTACGGAATCCGTCGAAGAAGTTGATGAAAGGAACCTGTGATTTGATGGTAGCCAAGTGGGCTACACCAGCCATGTCCATAACCTCCTGAACGGAACCTTCAGCCAACATGGCGAAGCCTGTCTGACGGCAAGCGTAAACGTCCTGGTGGTCACCGAAGATACACAAAGAGTGGGAAGCCAATGTACGTGCGGAAACATGGAAAACGGCAGGCATCTTCTCAGCCGCGATTTTGTACATGTTAGGGATCATCAGCAACAAGCCCTGAGAGGCAGTGTAGGTTGATGTCAAAGCACCTGCTTGGATTGATCCATGCAAAGCACCTGCGGCACCGGCCTCAGACTGCAGTTCCGTTACGGAAACGGTCTCGCCGAAGATGTTCTTACGACCCTGAGCGGCCCATTCGTCCACGTGCTCAGCCATCGTTGAAGACGGCGTGATAGGGTAGATGCAGGCACATTCGCTGAACATATACGAGATATGAGCAGCAGCTTCATTTCCATCACAAGTGATGAATTTCTTTTCTTTAGCCATAATTTAATATAAATTGTTAGTTATGAAATGCGAATTTATATGATCCGCACGTTCCCGTTTTCAAGGTAATGGTGCGTTTTTTATAAAAGCCTCGCAAATTTATAAAATATATTACTAATTTTTGGAATCAGAGAATGAATTTATGGGCGTTTGTTGACCGCATTTTACACATTCCTTGACTCTTAATATAAAAATCCGAATAGCCATAGTGGAATTCTATTGTCCTCGCCTTTGTCGATATTATCGACAGCTATATAATCCGCTTTGCTTTTCTTTTTGTCTAACGATCCTGCTTGTATGCTGAAACGGGTTTCTCCATCAATCAGAAAATGTGCGTTTTTCTCTCCGGAATGCACGTTGTGCTTTCGAATTAGGGAGTTATAGAAAAACGTCTCTTTTACCGATTGGTCTGCAATCTGCACGGGCCAAAAGGCATAGATGAGATTGGTGTTCTGTAAATATACTTTCTCCGGTTTTTTGGAAGAGTCGTCCCCTTTTTTATATAGAATATTGAGCAACCTTGCCTCTTTGAGGTATTTCATGTAGTTCATGACGGTTGCCCTCGATGTCTGTATGTCGGAACTGAGCTGGCTCACGTTTGGAGTGCCCGGCTCGTTGTTGGCTAGCAGATATAGCAGTTTCCTTATTTTAGAAAGGTAGCTCAGCTCTATTTGTTTCAGCAGAAGAATGTCTATCTCTAGCGTAATGTTTATTGTCTTCAGAAGGTTTTCCGAATAATTTCGTTTTTCCAAGAAGAAAGGATAATATCCGTGATGCAGATAATCCTGGAAATAGTCCTGAGGCTTGATGATCCTCAATATTTCGTCGCATATCTTCTCGTGTCTCTCTGTAATCTCGTTCAAAGAGTAGGCGGGAAAGTTTGTTCCTGCCATGAGGTTAAGAAACTCACGGAAAGAGAAGCCCCTTAATATATAGGAGGCGACGCAGCCCTGCAGGTCCGGATTCTCTTCCTTCAGTCTCATGATGGATGAGCCGGTGAAGACGATCTTCAGGTCAGGAAAGTGGTCGTAACAGTAACGTAGCTCTTTGCTCCAGTCCGGATACTTGAAAATCTGGTCGAGTAGCAGCACTTTGCCGCCCTGATGTCTGAATTTATCTGCAAAGTCGATGAGTGATATCTCTGTGAAGTAAAAGTTGTTCAGGTTCACATATAGACAAGATTTGTCCGTGCCGAAGTTTTGTTTGGCATAGCTTAGTAGAAAAGTCGTTTTGCCCACACCGCGGCTTCCTTTTATCCCAATGAGTCTTTGTTCCCAGTCTATCTCATCCATAAGAAGTCGATGGACGGGAGTGTCCGTATGTTCCACCAAATATTTATGGGTTCTGAAAAAGGCGTCCAATTCTATATTCTTTTTGTCGTTTTGCATGTTTTGCCTGTCTCCTTTGTTTTTTCCGATGAAGAAACTATGCACATTTTAATCAGACAAAGTTAGAAAATATATCTGAAATTGCAAACTGGAGATTGCAATTTTGGAGAAAATGGATGGATTGTGCTTATAATGGAAAACAAAATGGCAAAGAGTGATGGGTACGGAGGTTTCATCGACAATTTTGTAAATGTATATTGTCTGAAAAAAAACTGGCTATGTTTGGTAGAATAGACATACGTGATACTTTTTTTGTACTTTTGTGGTTTAAAATAAAAAAGTAGAAGAAGAAAGCGATGGAAGACAAAACTGAAAAGTTACTGTTGAATATTACATATCCTTCGGATTTAAAAAAACTCAAGGAAGAACAGCTTCCCCAATTGTGTGATGAGGTGAGGCAGTTCATTATTGACGAGCTTTCTCATAATCCGGGCCATTTTGCGGCGAGTTTAGGTACTGTCGAGCTTACGGTGGCGTTGCATTATGTGTTTGATACGCCAGAAGACCGCATCGTGTGGGATGTGGGTCATCAGGCCTATGCACATAAGATATTGACTGGGCGTAGGTCTGTATTCAGTACGAATAGGAAGTTCCGAGGAATCTGCGGTTTCCCGAATCCGAAGGAGAGCGTGTACGACTCATTCATAGCCGGACATGCGTCCAACTCCATCTCTGCGGCATTGGGTATCTCTGTGGCCCAGCATATTTTTAAGAAGAATAATAGGCAGGCCATTGCTGTGATTGGTGATGGTGCCATGACGGGAGGTCTGGCTTTTGAGGGGCTGAACAATGCTTCCTCTTGCGATAATAATTTGCTGATTGTATTGAATGACAATCATATGGCCATCGATCATGTGGTGGGCGGACTGAGCGAGTATCTGGTGAAGCTGACCACTTCCCATACATATAATAAATGGCGGAATAAGCTGTATCGTTTCTGTTTGAAGATGGGCGTTGTGAAAGAGTCCCAGCGTGGTAACCTGATACGCATCAATAATTCATTGAAGGCGGTACTTACCAGCCAACATAATCTGTTCGAGGGGCTGAATATCCGGTATTTCGGTCCGATAGACGGACATGATGTGTTGCAGCTGGTGAAGGTCTTCCGAGATATTAAGGATTTCAGGGGTCCGAAGGTTGTCCATATCAAGACAAAGAAGGGAAAGGGCTTCAAACCGGCCGAAGATTCGGCTACCGAATGGCATGCGCCAGGTAAATTTGATAAGAATACAGGAAAAAGGATCATACCACCTATAACTGCGGATATGCCTCCTTTGTTCCAAGATGTGTTTGGACATACATTAGTGGAGCTGGCGAGGGAGAATGATAAGATAGTAGGAGTGACGCCTGCCATGCCTACGGGCTGTTCCATGTCGTTTCTGATGCATGAGATGCCGGATAGAGCTTTTGATGTGGGTATAGCGGAAGGTCATGCTGTCACCTTCTCCGCCGGATTGGCGAAGGAGGGTATGATTCCTTTCTGTAATATATATTCGTCGTTCATGCAGAGAGCTTATGATAATGTAATCCATGATGTTGCGCTGCAGAATCTGGATATGGTTATTTGTTTGGATAGGGCAGGTTTGGTCGGCTCGGATGGGGCAACCCATCACGGGGCGTTCGATTTGGCTTGTTTCCGTTGTATACCAAATTTGACCATCGCATCGCCGATGAATGAGATGGAACTTCGTAATATGATGTACACTGCCCAGATGAAGGGCCACGGACCGTTTGTGATTCGCTATCCGAGGGGTAAGGGGGTGATAGCCGATTGGCACAAGCCGATGGAGGAGATGCCTGTCGGAAAAGGCGTTTGTCTTTCTGATGGCGATGATGTCGCTCTGTTGACTCTCGGCCCTTTAGGCAATAAGGCCGCAGGCGCAGCTGAGAAGGCTCGTGCAAATGGTGTTTCCGTTGCCCATTATAACATGCGTTTCCTGAAACCATTGGATGAGGAGATGCTTCATTCCATAGGAAAGAGGTTCAAACGGGTGGTGACAGTAGAGGATGGTGTCATAAAAGGAGGCTTCGGCTCTGCCGTGCTGGAGTTTTTCGCAGACCATGATTATTGTGTGCATCTGAAGCGAATTGGACTCCCCGATAAGTTTGTGGAACATGGCACGCAAGATGAACTCTATGCTATGTTGGGCATGGATGAAGATGGTATATATAAAGTTTTGACGGATAAAAATCGCTCTTAATCGCATCAAAGGGATTCTTTCCCTTTGAAAAATTTTGGAAAAAGCTAAAAAAGTTGTAATATAGTGCAGTTTTTCGATGGCTTGCGCACCGTTGTGTTACGGGAAAGGGTTTATCTATTAAAAAAGGCCATCTTTTTTATTTATTTCATAGCAAATACAAAAAGACGTGAATACAAAAGATTTTACATCGGAATTGAAGAGTAAACTTGATTTGGACGATACGAAGGTTGAGTCAATGTTGAATGGTGTGGTTTCTGTATTGAGAGATGAATTGTTGATTGGCAATTCTGTCGCCATCCAAGGTTTCGGAACTTTTGAAGTCAGAAAGAAGGAAGAACGTATATCTGTCAATCCTACATCAAAAAAGAGGATGTTAGTTCCTCCTAAGTTGTCTGTCGCATTCAAGCCAAGTGTTGTTATGAAGGACCATTTTAATAAAATAGAGAAATGAGCGAGAAGATTACATTGCAGGACGTGACAGATAAGCTGTCTGATAAATTAGGCGTTACCAAAAAATTGTCTGATGATTTCTTGCGTGAGTTTTTTTCTCTTATCGAAGTTTCGTTGGAGAAGGATGGCGTCGCTAAGATCAAAGGATTGGGCGTCTTTAAGTTGAAGGAGGTAGAAGAACGAAAAAGCGTGAATGTGCAGAGTGGGGCCGAAATCGTCATACCTGCCCATTATAAAGTGTCGTTTGTGCCGGACAAGGCTTTGAGTACGGATGTCAATAAACCCTACGCTCATTTGGAAACGTATATATTGGACGAGGAAGGGGGACCTGTGGAGGTTCCTGTGAATCCATCGGAGGAAGATGATGACGAGTCTGTACTCGACTTGGAGGAGGATGACAAAAATTCCGAGAACAAGATGGAGCCGCAGGCTACGGCGTCTTCAGTGGAGAAGACGGAGATCTCCCATCCGGTACAAGAGGTGGATAATCCATCAGTCCAAACTGAGGCTGCAAAACCCCAGCAGGAAGAAATCCCATCGCAAATGGAGGTCGCTGAATCTCCGGTAGTCACGGAGACGGAGAATGCCTCTGTTGTAGCGGCGGTGGATGAAGTGACGGCGGTGCAACCCTCCGGCGGCGTGTCTGAAAAGGTTAAAATGGAGGAAGATACATCAGAAGTTCCTTCTACGGAACAGAAACCGATAGGACGGACAGAAAATAATATGGTTGGAACAGCGGCTGACTCTGATGATAAAGAGGAGGTGGAGAATGGTGTCTCTAGTCAAAATACGGGAAAAGGACAAGATAAATCGGATGATAAGTCAGAGGAAGGCGATTCTAAATGGCTGAGGTTCGTGATAATAGTTCTAATCTTGGCAATCCTTGGATTTGTAGGTTATCACTATTCTGATGCGATCCGTAATCTATTCTCGCAGGACAAGGATGGTGCTAAAACGATGGTGGATAATGCCGTTTCGCCGCAAATAGAAGAGCCGGTTGAGGAAGAAGAGGTGGCTGCTATTGATGCGGAAGCAAATTATGACGATATGTCTAACGAGAATTTTGTGGACAATGAGGTAAGGGAGGAGGATCCACATGAGGGCAATTTGCAGCTACAAACTACGCATAGTGTATATAACTTCGATAAAGAGCTTGTTGACTATATGAAAGAGCATCATCCGGAAGCGCAGCTTAACATAACGAATGTGGCGGGTGTGGTGAAACTAGTCAGAGGTCAGAGATTGGTGGATTTGGCTTTGAAATACTACGGACATAAGTATTTTTGGGTTTATATCTACTATTTTAATACGGATGTGATAAAGAATCCTAACAGCTTGCCGTCGGGCATAGAGGTAAAGATACCGGAAGTGAACAAGTCGTTGGTAGACTACACCAACGAGGATATGGTAGATATGGCATTTGAAATCAAAACCAATCTGATAGAAAAATAGGGGATGATTGATGATTGTTGAAAATATGGATTACTGGAGGTTCTTGTAGGAGAATGTCCGGTAATCTCTTTTTTTTTGTGTAATGAATTGAGATTGTCAACGTAACGGATTGCATGAACTTGCAGTGTCTGATGATTGTTATCAGAGAGTTCCTATTTCTTTTTTTTAAGAAAAAATGGTATTTCTTCAAACGATGGTAAAATGCCGTTAATTGTTATTAATCACAGATAGTGGACCATCGATTTTTATATATTTGCAGAGCTTTTAACTTAAAATTCAAAAGAAAAAATTATATAGATTATGGATCAAAGAATTGATTTAAGAGAATTGAATGAAAGAATCGCAAGCAAAGGTTCTTTCGTTGAGTTGCTTGTGAATGGCATGGATCAGATGATTGTAGGTCAAAAACACCTTGTCGAGTCTTTGCTTATAGGTTTGTTGGCAGATGGCCATGTGTTGTTGGAGGGAGTTCCTGGATTGGCCAAAACGTTGGCTATAAAGACACTCGGAGAGCTGATAGATGCCAAATATAGCCGTATCCAGTTTACACCGGATCTGTTGCCTGCCGATGTCATCGGTACGATGATATACAGTCAGAAGACGGAAGAGTTTAATATAAAGAAGGGACCTATTTTTGCCAACCTCGTCCTTGCTGATGAGATAAACCGTGCTCCGGCCAAAGTGCAGAGTGCCTTGTTGGAGGCTATGCAGGAGCGTCAGGTCACAATCGGAGAGACTACCTTCAAGTTGCCTACTCCGTTCCTTGTGCTGGCTACACAGAACCCAATAGAGCAGGAGGGAACGTACCCGCTCCCTGAAGCTCAGGTAGACCGTTTTATGCTGAAGGTGGTCATCTCTTACCCCGATCAGAAAGACGAACAGAAAATTCTTCGTCAGAACATCACAAGAGAAAAGTTTAATGTTTCTCCGATACTGAAACCGGAAGATATATTGGAGGCTAGAAGCGTGGTTCGCGAAGTCTATATGGACGAAAAGATTGAAAAATACATAGTGGACATTGTCTTCGCAACGAGATTCCCTGAACAATGCGGATTGAAGCATCTGAAGGAGATGATTTCCTTTGGTGGTTCTCCTCGTGCTACCATCAACTTGGCTTTGGCTTCCAGAGCTTATGCGTTCATCAAGAAGAGGGGTTATGTCGTTCCTGAGGATGTGCGCGCCATCGCTCATGATGTGTTGCGTCACCGTATAGGCCTTACCTACGAGGCGGAGGCCAATAACATGACATCCGAAGCGATTGTCAGCGAGATATTGAATGCGGTAGAGGTGCCGTGATAGAATTTCTATCCATTAAAAAGACGAGGGAAGTTGGGTTTTCCTGTCGTTCTTTATTTATGTGCCATGGCATTTGCCGTGACTTATAAACGTAATAACAAGCTAACAAAATGGATGCAAGTGAAATGCTAAAGAAAGTCCGGAAAATCGAGATAAAAACTCGTGGACTCTCTAAAAATATATTTGCAGGAGAATACCATACGGCGTTCAAGGGTAGGGGAATGACTTTCTCCGAAGTGCGCGAATACCAATATGGCGATGACATTAGGAGCATCGATTGGAATGTTACGGCCCGTTTCAACAAACCTTACATAAAGGTGTTTGAAGAGGAGCGTGAGATGACGATGATGATTCTTGTGGATGTCTCAGGTAGTGGCGACTTCGGAACTGAGATCCAGACTAAAAAGGAGCTGATGACCGAAATTGCTGCCACGTTGGCTTTTTCTGCTATACAAAACAATGATAAGATCGGTGTAATCCTTTTCTCTGATAAGATAGAAAAGTTTATACCCCCTCAAAAAGGAAGAAAGCACGTGTTGTATATCATTCGTGAACTGCTTGGTTTTGAACCGCAGAGCAAGAAGACGGATATGGCAGGAGCTCTCCAATATTTCACGAATGTGATAAAGAAACATTGCACGGCCTTCCTTATCTCAGACTTCATGGATAAGGATTATGACAAGGCGTTGACTATTGCCAATAACAAACATGACATGGTGGCCATGCATATCTATGATCATCGCGAAACGGAGCTTCCTCCTATCGGATTGCTGAAGGTGAAGGATGCGGAGAGTGGACTTGATATGTGGGTGGATACATCCAGCCGTTCTATTCGCGATTCTTATAGAAACTATTGGAGGTCAAAACAGGAGCTTATTCAACAGATTTTGAATAAAAGTGGCATTGATTACGTGTCTGTGGCTACAGACGAGGATTATGTGAAGGCGTTGATGAAACTGTTCAGCCTTCGTGCTTGATGATTTTTTGTGTCGTGCTTATAGAAACAAATGTTTTAGAAAATGGCTAAGTTAAAGTTTATAATATCATCGTTTTTCTTATTTCTGATAGGTGTCGTGTCGCTTTCCGCCCAGGTGTCGGTTAGGGCAAGTATCGATTCTACGGATATAAAGATAGGAGAACAGGCTCAGATCCGTGTGGATGTGGTATCTTCTGCTGACGAGAACTTGTCGTTTCCTGCTGTCAAACAGGGAGATGTCTTAGGTGGTGGTGTCGAGGTCCTCGCTGTTTCTGATGTACAGACAGGTTCTGACAATGGAAAGAAAAAGATGTCAAGGGACTATCTGGTGACGGCCTTTGATTCGGGAAGCTATGTGATACCTCCGTTCGTGTTGGCTAGGCCAGACAGTAGTAAGGTGCAGTCAAATGAAGTGCAGTTGAATGTCCATGGCATATCGGAACCGATAAAAGAAGGTGAGTTTAAGGATATACAGCCTGTTTATGAACCGCCTTTTGATTGGAAAATGTTTTTCATTGTCCTTTCTTTGCTTGTGTTGGGATTGGTTGCCATTGTTGTGGCCGTTTATTTCTTGTATGTATATATAAAGAAAAAACGTAACCAGATAGCTCCGGTTCCTGTCGTTGAGGAACGTAAATTGACGCCGGCCGAAAAGGCTCTACAGGAGTTGATGCGCATAAAGGAGGAAAAGATATGGAGGCAAGGTCAGGAAAAGTTCTATTATACGGAGATCACGGACGTATTGAGAACTTATTTGCATGAAAGGTTCCAAATCGCCACTTTAGAGAAGACGTCAAGCGAAATCCTCGATTCTTTGCGATATAAGGAGGAAGCAGAGCCGGTGTTGGATAAGTTGAGGCAGATATTTTCAGTTTCGGACATGGTGAAGTTTGCCAAGGTTCATCCTTCGGACGAGGAAAACGAGCTGAGCATCGTCAATGCTTTGTTTGTGGTCAATCAGACTGTCGTCTTGGAACATGTAGTGATGAATGTGACCGCCGATAAAGTAGAGGGGAATTAACCTCTCTCAAAGAAAAATAATGAATAGAGAAAACGAGTTCGGAAATTTATAATAGTTGAAACATGGAATTTGAAAGTCCGGGATATTTGTATGTGCTGCTTGCGTTGGTGCCAATGATAGCTTGGTATGTATGGAGACGCAAGAAGACGACATCCAGTATGCTGATTTCTTCAGTGGAATCGTTTGTTGGAGTTCCTAAAAGCTATAAATATTATATTCTGCATTTGCCTTTTGTCTTGAGAATGTGTGCCATGGCATTGCTTATTGTGGCGTTGGCTAGGCCTCAGTCGTCAGATAATTGGGAGACTAAGAATGTGGAGGGTATAGACATCGTGATGGCGTTGGATATATCGGAGAGTATGTTGGCCGAAGATTTGAAACCAAATAGGTTGGAAGCGGCCAAAAAGGTTGGGTCTGAGTTTGTGGCTTCACGAAAGAATGATAATGTGGGAGTGGTTGTTTTTTCTGGCGCAAGTTTTCCTTTGTCGCCTTTGACCACAGATAAGGTCTCTGTAGTTGGACAGATGAATGGCATTGATTATTCAATGATAGATGCTCAGGGGACAGCTATCGGGGTGGGATTGTCTAGTGCGGTCAACCGACTTCGTGGTAGCAAGGCCAAATCGAAGGTAATCATCCTTTTAACTGATGGTTCCAATAATACGGGAGATGTGGATCCGTTGTCGGCGGCTGCTTTCGCCAAAAAGTATGGCATCCGCGTCTATACGGTTGGCGTGGGTACGAACGGCATGGCTCCATTCCCTGTGGAGACGCCATTTGGACGTCGCACGCAGATGATGAAGGTCGATATAGACGAAGGTACTCTGAAGAAAATTGCATCGGAGACCAACGGTATGTATTTCAGGGCGACGGATAACGCCTCCCTGAAAAAGATTTATGAGGAGATTGATAAATTGGAGAAGACGAAGATAAAGGTGGAGGAGTTTTCTTCCAAGGAGGAAGAGTATCTCCCTTGGGTGCTGGCAGCTTTGGCAGTGCTGCTTTTTGAACTTTTATTACGTACGACGGTGCTTCGCCATAATCCATGATTGTTGTAATTGATAAAAAATTGTAGATATGCTTAGGTTCGCAAATGAGGAATATTTGTATCTATTGTTAATAATACCGATGTGCGTCTTGTGGTTTCTCTATTGTAGATATAGACGCCGTCGGAATTTGAGTAGATTTGGTAATTTGGAGATGGTCAATGCCCTGATGCCTAGCGTCTCTACGGGTAGGCCCATATTCAAGTTCGTTGTTCTTGCACTTGCCTATCTGTGTGTCATCATTGCGATAGCAAGACCGCAGATTGGATCGAAACGTGAGACCGTGACAAGAAAAGGAATAGAGGTTGTTGTGGCTTTGGATATTTCCAACTCCATGATGGCCGAGGATATGCGTCCTAATCGTTTGGAACGTGCCAAACAGATGATTAGTCGTATGGTTGACAATCTGAATAATGATAAGATGAGTGTGGTTGTATTTGCCGGGAAGTCGTTCGTTCAGGTGCCGATGACCAGTGATTATCGTTCTGTGAAGATGTTCATGTCGTCTGTTTCTCCTTCTCTCATTCCACAACAAGGAACCGCTATCGGTGGGGCTATTGATATGGCAAGCCGTGCATTTACGAAGGATGAGAAGACGGGTAAATCCATCATTGTTATAACCGATGGAGAAAACCATGAAGATGATGCGGTGGCGGCAGCCAAGCAGGCAAAGGAGAATGGCATACAGGTCAATGTGGTGGGAATGGGAAAGCCTGAAGGCGCTTTAATTCCTACTGAAAATGCCGGTGAGTATAAAAAGGATAAGTCAGGTACGCTTGTGACGTCAAGATTGGACGAAGTTGTAGCTCAGAGTGTCGCAGAGGCAGGTGGCGGCGTCTATGTGCGGGCTGACAATACGAACTCTGCGGTGAAAATCATCAGCAAGGAGCTGGACAAGATATCCACGGGAGATGTGGACGTGGAGTTGTATTCTGATTATAATGAGCAGTTCCAAATGTTTTTATGGATCGCTTTGGTGTTGCTTTTCTTGGAAATCTGTGTCCTGGAAAAGAAGAACAGATTGTTTACTAATATTAAATTATTTGAATGATGGTACGAAATGTATTGATTCTGAAGATGATGAATTTTAAGTATGCAATATCGATAATGTTGGTTTGTTTCCCGTTCTTGACTTTTGCCCAAGCGGAATATGATAAAATAAGGGAAGGAAATAAAGCGTATGAGGAAGGCGATTACCAAAAGTCGCAATCCAAGTATAGGGATGCGCAAATCTTGAATGACAATTCTTATGGCGCATATTATAATATGGGAAACGCATATTATAAACAAGGAGACTACGATAAGGCATTGGAGGCGTATGAAAAGGCGGAAGCCAAAGTGCCCAATGGAGACAAGATGGACAAGTCTAAAGTTTATCATAACATGGGAAATTCGTATCTGCAGAAGAAGGAATACGAAAAAAGCGTTAAATATTACAAGGAGGCGCTGCGTTATAATCCGAAATCGGAAGATACGAGATATAACTTGGCATATGCCCAAAGAATGCTGATTCAGCAGCAACAGCAACAGCAACAGCAACAGCAGAATCAGAATCAAGATCAGAATCAGGATAAAAAGCAAGACCAACAGCAGAAAGATCAGCAAAATCAGGATCAGCAACAAGATCAAAACAAAGACCCAAAGGACCAGAATGATGAAAAAAAGATTTCTGAGGATAATACGGAGCAGATTCTTGATAATATAGAGGAGGAGGAGAAGAAAGCGCAGCAGAAGGCTGGAAAGAAGCGTCCTGGATCAAAAAATAATGTTGGAAAAGACTGGTGATTCATTGGTTTCTTTTCTCTATTTTTGCATGTCAAAAAAGAAAATGTTAAAACTATAATAGATGGAGCAGCAGGATGTTTGAAAATGTTCGTTGTGAAATCTAGAAGACATAATATAAAAGCAATATGAAGCGTGGGTTTATATATTTTGTGATATTTGTTTTGTCTGGTCTCTCTGCCTATGCGAATGAGGCGGTGCAGTTGGTGATGAAAGCTCCAAATATGGTGGCTAACGGACAACGGTTCAGACTGGACGTCTCGCTTAAAAATGGAAATACGGATAATATCCAGATGCCTGATTTGGGGTCGTTTGATGTGATAATGGGACCTAGCGTGTCGAAAGGGAAGAGCGTGACAATGATCAATGGCCAGACTACCGTTACGGAAAACACATCCTATACGTATGTCTTGATTCCTAAAAAAGAGGGGACATTTACCATATCTTCGGCAAAAGCTATCGTAAACGGTAAAACGATTATGTCTAATGCGGTGACGATTAAGGTGTTGCCGGAAGAGAGCAATCCAACTTCCTCCTCTTCGAAATCAGAGAACGAGGGTTCTGGAAATGTGTCTAATGCCAACATATCTGACAATGACATATTTATCCGTACGGAAATTTCTAAATCCAAAGTGTACGAACAGGAACAATTTATCGCGACGGTGAAGCTGTATTCTCGGGTTAATGTAAGGGGTTTTGAGGAAATCAAGTTGCCGGAATTCACCGGATTCGTTTCGCAAGAAATAGATCTTCCGGATGATAAGAAATATGGGGGAGAGGCGATTGACGGTAAAAATTATAAAACCATCATATTAAGGCAAGTGGTCCTTTTTCCTCAGAAGAGCGGAACCATACAGATTGATAAAGGAAAGGCTGTGGCTGTGGTTCAGGTTCAGGTGAGCCGTCAGCGGAGCCGTAACATCTTTGATAACTTTTTCAGCTCGTATGCCGATGTTAAGAAAAATCTTGTCATTCCAAGCGTGAAGGTGAATGTGATGCCGTTGCCGGAAGCTGGAAAACCCGATGATTTCAGTGGGGCTGTGGGTAATTTCCAACTGAGTTCGGACATCAGTTCCGATCACATGAAGGCGAATGAAGCTGTCAGCATAAAGGTAAAGATTACCGGTTCCGGCAATATCAAATATGTAAAATATCCCGAATTGAAGTTTCCTGCCGATTTTGAGACGTATGATCCAAAGGTCGATACGAAAGCCAATGCGACTAGTGCGGGTGTGACGGGAAGTAAGAGTGTGGAGTATATCGCCATTCCTCGGTCGGAAGGTGATTTCACCATTTTACCGGCCACATTCTCTTATTTCGATGTGAAGGCTAAGAAATATAAGACGTTGCAGACTCCGGAGTATAAGTTGACGGTAGAGAAGGGCGACGCTCCGGCAGGTAGTGTTGTTGCCAACTATTCGGATAAGGAGAACGTGAAGGTTTTGGGTAAGGACATCCGTTTTATCAATACTAAGAATCTGACGTTGAGGGATAAAAATGATTTTCTGTATGGTTCTCTCTCCTTCTGGTTGTGGTACCTTCTCCCGTTATTTATATTCCTTATTCTGTTCTTTATCTATAGAAAACAGGTGAAAGAAAATTCTAATGTGGTGATGGTGAAGAATAAACGTGCTAACAAACAGGCGAAAAGACGACTGAAAACGGCAGAAATCAATATGCAGGCGGGTAATGTGGCATCCTTCTATGAGGAGGTGTTGAAGGCGATGTGGGGATATATCAGTGATAAGTTGAATATTCCTGTTGCCGAGTTGAATAAGGATAATATAGAGAGCGAATTGATATCCCATAATGTTTCTCCGGAATTGATAAAGGAGTACATGGATCTGCTGAATACATGTGAATTTGCTCGTTTCGCTCCAGGAGAGGAGAATGAAGGTCCTAAGTTGAATTCTGTATATGCCGAGGCAATGGATGTTATCGGTAATTTGGAGCAAAATGTGAAGTCTTGATTTGGAATGTTTCATGTCCGGATTTCTGTGATTTTAGGGATGATGCGGTTGTCGCGGATTCCATTTGGTCGAATGTAAATAATAAAGAGTAATACGTATGAAAAGGAATATTTTAGTATTCGTTTTGTTTTCATTGATTTCTGTAGCTTCAGCTTTTGCTGTGGTCGATGTGTCACAATTGACGAAAGCTAATGCGGCTTATGGTGCGGAGAAATATGAAGATGCGGTTAGTCAGTACGAAGATATATTGAAATCGGGAAGTGAGTCGTCTGCTGTCTATTACAATTTGGGAAATTCCTATTATAAGTTAGGAAAAATAGCACCTGCTATTCTGAATTATGAACGTGCGTTGCTTTTGAATCCTAATGATGAGGATGTCCAATACAATTTGGATATGGCGAAGGCAAAGACGGTAGATAAGATAGAGGGCGTAGACCGATTCTTCCTATTGAGGTTTGTTGAAAATGTGGAGAGTTTGTTTTCTTCAAACGGATGGGCTATCGTCAGCATCGTATGTTTCATCCTGATGTTAGTTCTAGCGGGGCTGTTTGTTTTCTCACGGATGGTTACACTCAAGAAAGTCTCTTTTTTTGCAGGCTTGTTTGTGTTGTTGCTTTGCGTGGTGTCCATGTATTTTTCTGGCAACGAGAAGGACAGGATTACCTTGCATGAGTATGCGGTCATATTTGCTCCGTCGGTGACGGTTAAGAGTTCGCCTGACGAAAGCGGAAAGGATATATTTCTGCTCCATGAGGGTACGAAGGTGAAGGTGAAAGGTGATTTTGGCAAGTGGATAGAGATTCAGTTGGAAGATGGAACCACAGGGTGGGTTCAGAAGACTTCAGCAGAAAGGATATGAAAGGCAAAAGGTAAAAAAGGAGAACCAGAGGTTCTCCTTTTTTTTGTGCACTAAAATGATTAATATCTTTTCTCGATGATCGCCTCTTTATAATAGTGTTTCAGAATCTCCTGATAGCCATATCCTTTGCTTGCCATGACGGCAGCTCCTATTTGGCAGAGACCCACTCCGTGACCCCATCCTGCACCGTGGAGGATGAATTTGTTTGGGTTGTTGTTCTTGTCCATCTCTTTTTCTACGACGAAAGCCGAACTGTAGAGGTGACTTTCTGATAAAGCTTTCCGTATTTCAAGCTCCTTTCCTATGGTTAATGATCTCTTGCTGCCTACAATCTGTAGCTTGATGATCCTTCCTGATTCACCTCTTTCTATCGGAATCAGGTCTTTAATCTCACCGAAGTCTATGCCTGTCCGTTTTTTGACTAGTTTGGATATCTCGTTCTGTCCGTATTCTACGTTCCATCTGAAAAAATCCGTGGTCTTTTGATCGTAAGAGACCAGCACTTGAGACAGAATCTTTTCGTCTGTCGTATTGCAGAACGATTCGGGATTGCTTAAAATCCATTGCCTTGCGTTCTTTTCATTGGTCAAGTCTTTTGCGGCTATGTCGCATTCGTCCCTGTTGTCTATTACTTTTCTCAGATAGGGGTGTGGTACCTCCTCCCAGCAGTTCTCGAACGTCTCGGAAACGCCACCGCAGGATTTGGAAAAGCGGGCGTCGCAAATCTCTCCGTCATACGTCAATACCTCTCCGGTTGTCTTCTTCAACGCCTCGTTGACGGCGTCCGTGCTCTCTCTGGTGATGCCTTGATAGCGTTGACAATGGTCGTCCGCACACACGTCAAAGTTGATGTGGTCTTCTTTTCCGTACCATTTTATATGTTCGCTCTCGCTGTCATATACGCTTGCGCTTTTTGTGCATTTTTCCTTTTTGTCTAGTTGTGCAAGTATCCAGCTGCG
>Ga0172377_10003002_pt1 | contig 17303 bp, 18 predicted proteins | sample Pumphouse3metaG_FD_119749 | JGI IMG/M metagenome (GOLD analysis project Ga0172377, IMG submission 119749) | Leachate microbial communities from a municipal landfill in Southern Ontario, Canada - Pumphouse #3 metaG | ecosystem: Engineered > Solid waste > Landfill > Unclassified | place: Canada...
TAATAACTAATATTGATCTTGCAAAGAAAATAATTAATACTGCTATTAATATTTCTTTCATACCATCTGTCATAAGATAACAAGTTTCATTTAATGATATTCCTGATACTAATCCTGTTAGGAATGTCATAGCTATAAAACAACCACTTAATTGAGCATACCCAAATTTTAATTCCATACATCCATAAACCATGAATATAAATATTCCTAAGAATGTTAATCCACCTAATTTTTTTCTAAATGATAATTTTTCTCCACTTTCTTCAAGATGTTCTTCTCCAGATAAGAAACGCTCTTTATTAGCTTCTTCTATATCTAATGTCATACTTGATTGTGGATTTTTCTTAACTTTATTTGCATAATATGATAAATATATTAATCCTGTAACTAATAGAAATATAAGTACTATTCCTCTATTTCCACATTCCTGAATACATTTTTAACTCTGCTATTTGATGAGCAATTCCTGTGAAAAATGGATTAGCCAATGCTGCTGAGAACCCTGCTAGAGAACCTAGAAAAACTATTCCCACACCAGTCATAGTATCGTATCCCATCTTTAAACAAATTGGAACTATTAATGCTACAAATACAACATCTAATTCTCTCATTCCTGTAAATGAATGGTGAATTGCAATTGTTGTCATTATTAACCCTGCTAAAACAATAAATTTTTGATATTAATATTTTTAAGGAGAATGATAATTTATGACTTATCTTAAAATAAAAAAACTTCTACAAAACAAAAAATCACTTACTACAAAACAACAATATTTATGTGATTATATTTTTGAAAATATGAATGATATAGTTTTCTTATCTGCCAACCAACTAGCAAAAAAAGCTGGAGTTGGAAAAGCTACTTTTTTTAGATTTTTAAAAGATACTGGTTTTGATAGTTATTTTGAATTTAAAGAAAATATACATGAATATATAAACAATAATATTAGTTCAAATTATTGGCAAACCCATGCTCTAATAAAAAATAAGCCTAACAATAATGACTTTTTATATTCTTCTGTTAAAGAAGCCACTACTCTGTTAACTGATATGATGACTACTGGACTAAACTCTTCCTTTGAGAAAGCAATAGAATTAATCCTAAATTCTGAAGAGATAGCTATTCTTGGATGTAGAACATCAAAACAATTAGCTATTTATTTTGAAAATATTTTGCTCCCCCTTGGAAAGAGAATTGATCAATTAAGTGTTAACGAACAAATGATATTTGATAAAATATCTCTATTAACTCCTAAAACAACTCTTTTTTTAATTGCAGGAGCACCATATACTTCTATTATTGTTCAAGCTGTTGAATTAGCTTCAAAAAATAATATTCCAATTATATTTTTATCTAATAATATTTCATCTTCCATTGCAGCAATGTCAGATGTCATTCTTTTAACACCTAAATCTGAAACTAGATATACAATAATTCCTTTTGTAAGTGTGATAGAAGCGTTGACAAATGATTTATTATCTAGAAATTCAGAAAAAGTTTCTAAAAATTTAAAGAAAATAGATAATAGTTTGAGAAAATATAACCAAGTTAAATGGTCATAAAAAAAAAGATGCAATAAGCATCTTTTTTTATTAAAATAATTCGTTTCCTTTTTTTATACTGTATCTTTCTTTTATAAACCTTATTCCTATTTCAAGTAGTTTCCTTTCAACTAAAATTCTTTTGCTTTTATCTTTTATTCCTTCTATTTCAATTACTTTTGTATCTCCCACAACTCTTCTAATTATTTCAAGTCCTGCTGATCCAATTGAATCTGCTAATATTTCAGATAAATACCACTGCATAAATTCCTTTTCGTGATAAATTGGTTTTTTCACTAATTTAATGTATCTACTTTTAAATTTAAAAATAAACATATCAAATATTTCTTCAATTGAACTAGATAACCATTTAAGAAATTCTTCCTTTTTTTCACTTTCATCCATTGTATATTTTTTATTAATTAAAGGAAAATATAAATTCCCTATAACATTTCCTATGTCATAACCCATTGGTCCATAGAAAGCAAACTCTGGGTCTATTACTTTTATACCATTTTTATTTATAAATATTGAACCTAAATGTAAATCCCCATGAATTAAAGCTTGTGCATTATTCATAAAATTATTTTTTAACTTCCCAACTTCCAAATGCAACTTTTTATCTCCATATAGTTTTTCTTGAACTAATTGTTTATTTTCTTCTAAAATTATATTTCTTTTTTTATAATCATCATATGGCTCTGTAAAAACAAGACATTCTGAAATATCACATAGTTCTTTATTTATAAAATTTTTAACCTTATCTTTTTTCTCTCCAGAATCCATAACTACATCAGTTGTGGGAAGTAATGTATCCACTAAAAAACTACTTATTTCATCTGAAAAATTAGGGAATATTTTTTCTTCTAATAATTCTTTTCTTAAATTTTTAAACGCTGATATATCCTCCATAACAATAATACACATAATATCATCATAGTGATATATCTTAGGTACTGATTCTTCTGAATATTTTCCTTGTATTTTTAAAATTTCTGCCTCTATTTTACTTCTAGCTAAATCTAAGGGTCTTCCTGATGATCTTAAAAATTTATCAGCTTGTTTTAATACAACTGACTTATTATTAGTTTCATCAATTATTCTAAAAATATAGTTTATATTTCCATCTCCAATTTCTTCCCCTTTCAATTTAGAATTTTTATCAAATATATTAAAATCTTTAGTATAATTTATAGCATCTTCAACAGATAAACGAAAATGTTTTTTATATTTTTCCATATTAAACTACCTTCTTTCTTTTAATAATATTGTTCTATTTCTGTTTCAAAATATTCTTTTAAATTATAAGGAGAATAAACACCCTGATCTGTAATTACTGCACTAACTAATTCTGGCGGTGTAATATCAAAGGCAGGATAATAACCTTCCACTCCTTCTAAAGTATTTCCTATTCCATTACAACTAGTTACCTCTCTTGGATCCCTTTCTTCAATTATAATATTTTCAAAATACTTTCCTTCATCTGGAATTCCTGTTACAAAATATGGTATCCCAAAATATTTTGCACAAATTGCAATTTGCATAGTCCCAACCTTATTAACTATATTCCCATCCATACAAATAGTATCTGCTGCTGATGTAAAAACATCTATGTTTTTTTCCTTTATAGTCCAAGCTGGCATATTATCAGTTATAACTGTTACTTTAAAGCCTTGGTTTTTCAAAACACTTGCAGTTAAACGAGCTCCTTGTAAATAAGGTCTTGTCTCAGGACAATAAAATTCAATTTTTTTATTTTGCTTTCTTATCTCTCTTCCCATACATCCTACAATTGTTTCCCCAAAACACTGGGTCATAACTTTTCCTTCTTTAGGGAATAAATTAACTAAATTAATGGCAACTTCTGACATTCTTCTATATCGTCTTTCTAAAGAATCTATAGTCCTTTGAAATATTGCTTCTATTGGAGACTTTCCTTTCCTTAAAGCTTCAATCCCAACTTTAGCACAAGAGCTTGTTATAAGTTTCATTCTGTTAACTGTAGTTGGACGAGCGTGAGAGATTACCTCTGAAGCATCTTTTAAATAATTAATTTGTTCCTCTAGTTTCATATTTTTGCATTGATAAGCTGCTAAAGCCATTCCCATACCTGCAGCTGTATATGGTCCTGCACTTTGAGTCACCATATCTGTAATAGCTTGCTTCACATCTTCGTAACTTTTGCATTCTACAAATTTAATTTCCCTAGGATAAATCCTTCTATCTAATATTCTTACTTTTCCATTTTCATACCAGGCTATATTTTCATATTTTAACATGAAAGCTAATCCTTCATCCATTCTATCCATTTTATCCTCTTTTCTTTTTCTAATAAGTTTATAAACACTATCTAAAATTATTTATATTTCCTCATGTTCATCTATTTTTTTCCCATAATCTTTAAATCTTTCCATTACTTTTTTCATTTCTTTTTCTGGCAAGATAGACGGTTCTCCTATAACTTTTGAAATAAAATATAATTCACAGCAAAATTCTATATTTTCAGCTATATTATAAGCTTCACTTATATCCTTTCCTCCAGTTAATAATCCATGGTTACTAAGCAAAACTCCCTTATTTCCTTCCATTGACTTATATGCATTTTTAGCTAGTTCCACTGTTCCATAGGTTGCATATTTTGCACAAGGAATTTCTTTCCCTGCCACTGCTAATAAATAATGAATTGCAGGTAATTTCCCCCCAGTACAAGACAGTCCTGTTGAGTATTTAGAATGAGTATGTACCATTGCATTTATATCTTTTCTATATTTATAAAATATTCTATGCATATCTGATTCACTTGAAGGAACTCTACTTCCCTCTATAACTTTTCCTGTTTCAACATCTAATATCACTATATCCTCTGGAGTAATATCCAAATATCCTACCCCACTTGGAGTGATTGCCATTAGATTTTTTTCCCTATTAAATATACTTAAATTTCCACCAGTTCCCTTTGTTAGCCCATCTAAAATCATTTTTTTTCCATAATTCATTAGCTTTATTCTTTCATTTTTTAATAACATATTTTCTCCTTTTTAATATTTAGTAGAATCCATATCATTTAAAATATTTTAAACAAAAAAACTTAGAGATTAGTATTTCTCTAAGTTTTAAATTTCTAAAATAAAAACTCTAAATAAAAGCTTTAAATTTACATTGCTTTTAATACAGTGCTTTATTTCTAATAATTTTTCTAATTTATTATAATCTCTTATAAAATAACTCATATAATTACATATCTCCATTGCAAGGGCTCTATCTTTTCCACAAGAATTAGCAATATCTTCTGCAAATTTCAATTGTTCTGCTTTACCTATATAATCTTTATTTTTATAAAAATCTATTAGTGCTTTATAAATATTCATTTTACTTTCTACATCTTTTGATATAATATAATTGTCTATGGCTTTTTCTATATCTGAATATATAAAAACTTCCTTTAAACTTAAATTTTTAATTTTATAGTTTAATATATCATTTCCATTTCCTCTGAAAAATTTATATACATCCTCTGTTACATCTAACTCTTCAGCACTCCTATTTTTTATTTTTAAAATTATTGATCTTGATTTTATTGTTGAAATCAAATCTAAATTTCTCATAAGAAGTATAAAATAATCTCCGTTTCTAGGTTCTTCAATTAATTTTAAAAGGGCATTAGCTGATTCTTTATTTAATTTATCCAAATCTTTTAAAATAAATATTCTATTTCCACCTTCATAGGAAGAAGTAGAAGCTCTATATGAAATTTCCCTTACATCTTCTATCTTTATATCTTCAAATATTTCTAAATCTCCATGAGTTAAAGAATTCATTCTTTTGCAACTATCACATTCATCACAAAAATCATCTTTATATTTTTTACAAGTTAAACTTTTAGAAAAAGAAAGAGCAAATTTAAAAATAAGCTCTTTATCTTCTCCGTAAAGTATATATGTCCCACTTTTTTTTCTATTTTTCAACTCATTTTTTAAAAATATTTTAGCTTCCTCATTGGAAGAAATATCTTTAAACATAATTACCTCTCTGCTTTCTCTATTTTTTTCAACACATGTAATTGATCCATGGCTAATCCAGCTCCTCTAACAACATTTAAAAGAGGTTCGTCTGAAAGCCTAACATTTAACTGAGTATGATGAGCTATTAATTTAGGGAAATTTCTAATTAAAGAACCTCCTCCAGCCATTACTATACCCCTATCAACTATGTCAGAAGCTAATTCTGGTGGTGTTTTTTCCAATACTTCTTTCACACAAGATACTATTTGCATTAAAGAGTCATTAATTGCTTCTCTAACTTCTTCTGAAGTTATTGTAACTGATTTTGGAAGACCCATAACTAAATCTCTTCCCTTTATAACTATACTTTCTTCCTCTTCTAAAGGAATTGCTGTTCCTATTTTTATCTTTATTTGTTCTGCAGTTCTCTCACCAATTAATAAATTATGAGTCTTCTTTACATATCTCACAATATCATTATCAAAATTATTACTTGCAATTCTAATAGTTTTACTTACTACTGTTCCACCAAATGAAATTACAGCTACATCTGTAGATCCTCCACCTATATCAATTATCATATTTCCTGTTGGAGCTGCTATATCTAATCCTGCTCCTAGGGCTGCTGCTCTAGCTTCTTCTATTAAATAAGCTCTCTTTGCCCCTGCTGAAAGAGCTGCTTCTAAAACTGCTCTTTTTTCTACTCCAGTAACATCAATTGGAACGCATATCATTACATCTGGCATGAACATTGTGTTACCAAAAACTTTTTTTATAAAATATTTTATCATAGCTTCTGTAACATCATAATCAGCTATAACTCCTTCGCTTAATGGTTTTATTGCAACTATTGTATCAGGAGTTTTCCCAATCATTGCCTTTGCTTCATCTCCAACTGCTAAAACTTTTCTTGTTTCTCTTTCCACAGCAACTACTGATGGTTCATTTAAAACTATCTCTTGTGTTTTTTTGTTATAAACAAGTGTATTAGCTGTACCTAAATCTATCCCTATCCCTCTTCTTGAACCAAAGTTAAATAATCCCATCTTTTTCCTCCAAGTTTATATTTAATTTTACAATGTGTCTTATTTCGTCTATGTTGCCATCTAAATATAAAGCAGCAATATAAGCTTCAAAAGCTGTTGCTTCCCTATATTCTTGAGGGGTACAAGTCTTAGGAAAGGATTTTATCTTTCCATTTTTAGATCTATTTATAAGTGGTTTATATTTATCATCTACATTTTTTAATATTCTGTTTAATATTTTGCTTTGAGTCTTAGCATTTACATATTTAACAACTTCATTATTCATATGCTTTAAATTATAACCTTTAAAAAAAAAGTATTCCCTAACATTCACTTCCCAAATAGAATCTCCTAAATAAGCTAACACTACTCCACTTTTTTCCCTTAAATCTATAGAGTCCATGTTGTCTTATCCTTTCCATCTTTTATTTTTATCCCCATTTTTAAGATTCTATCTCTTATTTCATCAGATAGAGCCCAGTTTTTTTCATCTCTTGCTTTTTTTCTTAATTCTAATAAAAATTCCACTAATTCAGATGTTAAATTCCCTAAATTTTCAGTATCTTTTTTTAATAGAACTCCTAAAACTTCTTCCATTATATAAGTTATAAAAGTATCTGCCATTTCAAGATTTTTAATTCCCTTTTCAGATAATTCTTCTATATCACAATACTTATTTATTTTTTTTACAAGTTCAAATATTACTCCTATACCTTGAGCAGTATTAAAATCTTCATCCATTGCTCCTATAAATTTTTCTCTAGATGTTTCTACATCTAGTTTTAATTCTTCTAAATTTTCTCCATTTTTCTTAGCACCATCTTTTATTTTTTCTTTTATTCTAAGAATTGCATTATCAATTCTTTCTAATCCAGTTTTACTTTGTTGTAATTCAGTATCTGAAAAATCTATTGTTTTTCTATATTGAGCTCCTAAAACAAAAAATCTAATTACTCTTCCTTCATAATGTTCTAATACTTCTCTCAAAAGGAAAAAATTCCCTAATGATTTTGACATTTTTTCTCCATCAACATTAATATAACCATTGTGCATCCAATATTTAGCATAATTTCCTCCAACCCCACAAGTAGATTGTGCTATTTCATTCTCGTGATGAGGGAAAATAAGATCTTGTCCTCCACCATGAATATCAAAATCTTTTCCTAATAGTTTTCCTGACATAGCTGAACATTCAATATGCCATCCTGGTCTTCCTTTTCCCCAAGGAGAATCCCAACTAGGTTCCCCCTCCTTAGCTTTTTTCCATAATGCAAAATCTAAAGGAGATTTTTTTATATTACTAACTTCCACACGAGCTCCAGATCTTAAATTCCCAACATCTTGATGGGATAAACATCCATAATTATCCTTATCTTTATCAACTTGAAAATAAACATCCCCTTGAGATTCATAAGCATAACCCTTGTCCACAAGATTCTTAACAAGATCTTTCATTTCCCCTATATAATCTGTTGCCTTAGGTCTTTGCATTCCTTCTTCTTTTAGATTTACCTTTTTAGTATCTTCAAAATAGGCGTTAATATATTTATGGGCTATTTCCTCACAAGAAACTCCCTCTTCATTTGCCTTTTTTATTATTTTATCATCTACATCTGTAAAATTTGAAATATAATTTACCTTATATCCTCTATATTCAAAATACCTTCTTACAGTATCAAAAACTATTGCTGGACGGGCATTTCCAATATGAATATAATTGTAAACTGTAGGACCACAAACATATATTGATACTTGATTTTCCTTTAATGACTTAAATTCTTCTAATTTTCTCGTCATAGTATTATAAATTTTTATCATTTTTATCCTCCCTGTTTTTATCTATTTTTATTTCTGATTTTATTCTCAATTTTTCATCTTCTAAATATCCATTACAATTTATATTCATATATTTATACTTAAACTTTCCAAACATAACTTGGTCTTTTTTAAGTTCTTTTTCATTATTTTTAGACTCAAATACATCTTCCCCTATTAGTAAATATTGATTTCCAAATAAATCTTTTTTTATTGAAACTTTATTTAATTGTTTAAAAAATAATTCTGTTTTAATCTTATTTTTTAAAGGTTTAAGTCCAAATAAATAATTCCCACTTTCTGTATCTATAATAACTTCACCATTTAATTGTGAAAATAAATCTCCCCCTTCATTCATAAAAAATCCTTGAATTAATTCTGCTATTGTAAAGTTTGATAATCTTATAGATAACATTCTAAATATAAATGTATCAAATTTATCTATATTTTTACCTGAAAGATATATTTTATTATTCCCTAAATATTTCAATAATAATCTTTTTTCAGGTTGAGGTTTCAACATTCTTAGGAAATCTTTTTCCATATATATTTCTCCATCTAAAAATATTGTTTTTTCATCCTTTATATCCCCTGAAACAACTAACATATCTACCCCTAAATATCTTTCTCTTCCTTGGTTTATTATTATTGTTCCTAATTTATTTTCAGATTTTTCCTCAATTATTTCTTTTAATTTACTATTATTTTTAGAAGATGACTCAATGGCTCTCTCTATTTCATTTTCATCCTTACCTATTATAAATAATCCCTTATAATTTTTTAGGTATATTTCATCTCCGGAACTTAAAATTTTACTCATATATTTTTTATTTTCATTTTTTAATATATAATATCCATCCTTAGATTCATTGAAGTAATCATTTATTTCTAAAATTGCAATAGGATAATACTTCCCTAAATCAATTACAAATACTCCATTTTTATTTTTTTCATATATTTTGCTCTGAGATACAAAGCATAAATCTTTTATATTTTTTATTATCTCATTTTCATTTTCAATATCTATTTCAAATAAATCTTCCAATTTAGACAAACTTTTTTTATTAATATTTTTGTTATAATAAATTATAGTTGCCTTATCATTTACAAAACTTTCCACTGAATCTTTATAATAAAATTCAAAGCCAATGATTATCACTAAAAGAGTTACTAAAAGAGAAATAATTAAACTTATAACTTTTTTCATCTATCCTCCTAAATTTATAAATTTCTATCCTTTTAATTATACACCCTTTAAATGTTAAAGTAAATTTCAATATTTTATAAATCTAAAAATTTTAAATCTTCCACGGTTGTTATTTTTATATTAGAATAATCACCTTGAATAATTTTTATGTTTTTATAATATCTTTCTACTAAAGAAGAGTCATCAGTGCCTAGAAAATTATCTTTTAAAGCCTTTTCATAAGAATTTATTAAAATTTCTCCTTTAAAAACTTGAGGTGTCTGAGCTAAGTATAAAGTTTCTCTACTTGGAGTTTCTTCAATTAAATTATTTCTATTTATTCTTTTTACTGTATCTTTAACTGGGACTCCAATTATAGCTCCAACTATTTCTTTGTTGCTTTTTAATTCTTCCAATGTTTTTTCCAAATAAGATTCTTTAAAAAAAGGTCTTACTCCATCTTGAACTGCTATTATTGAATCTTTGGAGCAATATTTCAACGCGTTATAAATGGAAGACTGTCTGTCTTCTCCTCCCTTTATAACTTTTTTTATTTTTTTTAATTTATAAAATTCACATAATTTCAATACTTCATCTATTAATTCTTCTTTAGTAACAACTATTATATCTTTTACTAATGATGAATTTTCTCCAACTTCCAAAACATTTATAAATAAAGGCTTTCCTTTATATTTTAAAAATTGCTTTGGAAAAGAAAGGCCCATTCTTTTACCACTACCAGCTGCTGCAACTATTAATGTACATTTTAGTTTAAAGTTACCACTATGCAACCTACACCACCCTCTCCTTGACCACCAAACCTAAATTCTTTCACATATCTACATTCTTTAAGATAAGAAACTACTCCTTTTCTAAGAGCTCCTGTTCCATTTCCAGTAATAACTTGAACTTCCTTATAACCATTTAATACAGCACTGTCAAAATAAGATTCTAAATCATAAACTGATTCCTCAACCATTTTTCCCCTTAAATCTATTTTTGATTTAACTAAAGATTTACTATGAGAGGCTACTAAATTATATGTTTTTTTCTTTTTACTTATAATTTTAGTTACATCATCTAGAGAAACTTCTAATTTTAGTATGCCAGCTTGAATAAATACTGTTTCTTTAACTTTATTTATTTTTAAAACATCTGCATATTGCTTCAAACTTCTAACAAATACTTTTTCTCCCTCTTTAATATCTATTTTTCTAGTTGTTTTTTGTTTTAATTCTACATTTTTACTCTTGTCTTCCTTTAATGAAGTTCTAAGTAAGTTTAAACTTTTTTGAACATTTTTAGCATCTAATTTTTTAGCATCCTCTGATTGAATTTTTTTAACTAAAGCTGCAGCTTTATTTTGCATATCTTTCATCATAGCATCTGCTTTTTCATAGGCCTCTTTTAAAATTTTGTTCTTTTCCATTTCTAATTTTCTTAATTTTTCTTCGTATTCCTCTTTATCTGCAATTGCCTTTCTTTTTATTCTCTCTACTTCCACTTGAATTATTTCTAATTCTTCTGATTTATTTTTTATATTACTGATCATTTTTTCTACTTTTTTATTCTCATCGCTTATATAAGATTTTGCCTTATCTATAACTTCTTTAGATACACCTAATCTTCTAGCTATTGTTAAAGCATTACTTTCTCCAGGAATTCCAATTAAGAGTTTATATGTTGGAGATAAAGTCTCTGAATTAAATTCCATAGAAGCTGTCTCTATTTCCTCTTCATTATATCCATAAGCTTTTACTTCACTATAGTGAGTTGTAATTATTGACTTAGCTTTTCTATCCTTTAAATAGTCTATAACAGCCATTGCAAAGGCAGAACCTTCAACTGGATCTGTTCCTGATCCTAATTCATCTAACAATACTAAAGAATTTTTTGAAACATCTGATAATATCTTTTGAATATTTGTTAAATGGGCTGAGAAAGATGATAAAGACTGTTCTATACTTTGTTCATCTCCTATATCAGCATATACAGCTGAAAAGAATCCTATACTGGAATGTTCACTTGCAGGAATTGGTATTCCAACCAATGCCATTAATGTAAGTAGCCCTGCAACTTTTAAAGCAACTGTTTTCCCACCAGTATTTGGTCCTGTTATTAATAGAGTATTATATTTTTTTCCTATTTCAAAAGTAAGAGGAACCACTTGATCTTTTCCTATGAAAGGATGTCTCCCATCAACAATGCTTAATTGTTCTCTTGTATTTATTTCTGGTATGTTACATTTTAAATCAATAGAGAATCTAGATTTCCCATTAAAAAAATCTAATTCTATACAAGCTTTTGATATTTTTGATATGTCATCTATATTCATTCTTATTTGATCTGTTAATCTTAATAAAATTTTTCTTATTTCTTCTCTTTCTCTAGCCTCTAATTCTCTCATTTTGTTGTTTAAAGATACAACTGCTAAGGGCTCTATAAACACTGTCTGTCCACTTGATGATCTATCGTGTTCAATCCCTTTAACTAGTCCCTTAAAATCTGTTTTGATAGGTATTACATTCCTACCATCACGAGTTGTAATTATTTTTTCTTGAATAGCTTTGGAAAAATTGTCATTTGAAAACATATCTTCAAACTTTCTTTTGATATTAGAAGATAATAATTTTTTATGCGCCCTTAAATCTCTTAAATCTAAAGAAGCAGTATCTTGTATCTTTTTTTCCTTATCTATAGTTTGATTAATTAAATCTTCTATGTTTTTCAAAGTTTCTATTGGCGAAAATTTATTTCTAAGTTCCTTATATTTATCTAATTCTTCTAATTTATTTTTAAATAATCTAAACAATCTTAAATTTTGATTAATTGAAAATAGTTCTTCAGGTTCAAAGAACATTCCTATTAATTCACATTTTTTTAAAAGATTAGTAATATCATTTAATTCTGATAATTCCACTCCTCCATCATACTTTAGAAAGTCTATAAAATCTTTTAAAATATTAAATTCCTTTCTTAATAAGTTAATATCTTTATAAATCAATAAATTTTCTACTTTATTTTTAGATGCTTCTGTTATCATATATTCACTTAAAACATTTTTTAATTTGTTAAATTCTAAAACATTATGACTATGTATATTCACTTTTTTCTCCTTCATTCTCTTTTTCTCATTGATATTATACCATAAGTACCTTAACAATTAAACTTTATAGAATAATTTTGTCTAAAATCTTCTTGATATTATATTAATATAATGATATAATATTTTGCAATATTGTTTAAAAGGGGGTGCTACAATGAAAAGATGTGAAATTAGTGGTAAAGGAATGACTTTTGGACACCAAGTTTCTCACTCTCACAGATGTACTAACAGAGTATGGAAACCAAATCTTCAACCAATCGTTATGACTGTAGATGGAAAATCTCTTAAAATTAAAGTTTGTACTAAAATTTTAAAAACTTTAAAATCAGCTGATGCAGTTGAAACTAAAAGAATACTAAAAGCAAATAAAGATAATTTAAGCCCTAGAATTCAAAAATTCTTAAGCAAATAATTTTATTTTTAAATTTTATTGAGAAATAAAAAAAAGACAACTTTCTATAAATATAGTATGTCTTTTTTTTATTTCTCTTTTATTTCTTTTTAATATAATCTTAACCCAACTAATAAACAACTTTCTATATAAGGAAGTTTGTTTTCTCTCAAATATTTTATAATTTCTTCACTTTCTGCTCCTGGTTGAATAACAATATTTTTAAATTTTTTCTTATTTTCTTTTAATAACTTTAATCCTTCTATTGGATTGATACATAAATCTAATATGTCTATATCAAACTCAACTTCATTTATGCTTTTTAATTCCTTCCCAACAGCAGCTACATTATATCCTTTAGCTAACAATTGATTTTTTATTTTATAAGCATATTTTTTTTCATTTACAGTATCCCCAACTACAACAAAATTTTTCATTTGCATTGCTTCCTTTAGATTCATTTTTCCCATCTCCTTGTTTCTCTCCAAAAAATAAAAAAAGAACGGGAATCAAGCTCGTTCTTCCTTTATGAGAAAGGGAGAGAATTATTATAAACATCTTTTATTTTCATTATTATGACGATACTTTTTTTAAAAAAGTTTAAATTTAATTTATATTATATTAATGACATATCACAATTTTTATTGTATAATAGTAATATATAATAAATTAAAACTCTAAGGAGGTTGTAATTATGTCAATTATAAGTATAACTAAAAATAACTTTGACTCTGAAGTTCTAAAATCTGATGGTATTGTTATTTTAGACTTTTGGGCAACTTGGTGTGGACCTTGCAGAACATTAGGTCCTATACTAGAATCTTTTGCTACTAAAAATTCTAATGTTAAAATAGGGAAGGTTAATGTAGATGAAGAATCTGAATTAGCTGGAAAATTTGAAATCATGAGTATACCTACTCTAATTATTTTCAAAAATGGAGAACCTATTAATAAATCTGTTGGATTGGTTTCTGAAAGTAAAATATCTGAACTAATCAAATAAAATTTTTGACAATATTTACGGACAGAGATTAGATAATCTAATCTCTGTTCTTCTATTAATAATATTTTTATTATCTGGAGGTAATTATGAATAATTTAAATTTAGATTTATTCTTTCAAAGCTTTTTTGCTAGTATTGGTTCCAAACTTCCAAGTATCACTCTTAAAATAATTTGGATTTTAGTAATTATATTTTTGTCTAAACCATTAATTAGACTAATTAATCGAGCTGGTTCCTCAGTTATGATAAAACATAAAGTTGACCCACTTTTAAAAACTTTTTTACTTTCACTTTTAAATGTGGTTAGTTATATATTTATCTTTTTCTTATTAATTGGTGGAATAGGAATAAAAGCTACTTCTCTAATAACTATTTTAGGTACTGCTGGTATCGCAATTGGTTTAGCATTACAAGGTAGTTTAACTAATTTAGCAGGTGGTATTTTGATATTGCTATTTAAACCATTCAATAAAGGAGATTATATTGAAAGTGCTTCTGGATCTGGGCTTATAGATGCTATTCGTATTCTTTATACCACTATTATAACCTTTGATAACAGAATAATTATTATTCCAAATGGTGCTTTAGCTAATTCTCCTGTCACTAATCTTTCTAGAAATTCTGAGAGAAGGTTAGACTTAACAATTTCTGTAAGTTATGATTCTGACATTGATTTAGTTAAGAAAACTCTTAAAGATATGGCGGATAATCATCCTCAAATATTACATGAAAAACCATATACAATAAGGCTTTCATCTCATAATGCTAGCTCTTTAGATTTTATTTTTAGAGTATGGACTCCAACTCTTAATTACTGGAATGTTAAATTTGATTTAATGGAAGAAGTTGTTTTGAAGTTTAGAGAAAATAATATTGAAATTCCATATAATAAACTTGATGTTTATAATAAAACTTTTGATACTAATAAATAAATAATATAAAATATAAAAAACAAAAGCTAACTTTTTAAAGGTTAGCTTTTGTTTTTTGTTTAAACATTGCATTTTTTCAAGACATTTTGTAGATTAATCAAAAGGAAAAAAATATTTTTTTTCTTTCTTTTTCATTAAAAGTATGATAAAATAATGAAAATTAAAAAAGTAGTATTTTTTAAGTATCCTTGTTTAGATATTTGATATATACTCAATATTATAAGGGGGAAAAATGTTTGATAAATGGAAAGAATTAAGTTTAGTTAAAAAAATCATAATAGGATTAGTAGTAGGAATTGTTCTTGCAGTCATTGCTCCAGAAAAATTGCAACCAATTTCATTACTGGGAACTTTATTTGTTGGGGCCTTAAAAGCCGTTGCTCCAATTTTGGTATTTTTCTTGGTAATTTCAGCTGTAGCGCAACATAAATCTGGTCAAAAAACAAATATGAAATCAGTTGTTAGTTTATATTTAATCGGAACTCTTTCTGCTGGAATTGTTTCTGTAGTTGCTAGTTTCTTATTTAAAGTTAAAATTACATTGGTAGAAGGCGTTCAAAGCATTTCACCTCCAAGTGGTGTATCAGAAGTATTAAAAAAATTATTATTGAACCTTGTTGATAACCCAATAAATGCATTATCAAATGCTAACTATATTGGAATTTTAGTTTGGGCTCTTCTTCTAGGAATTGCTTTAAAACATGCACCAGATTCAACAAAAATTATGGTATCTAATTTTTCAGATGCTCTTTCTCAAATCGTTAAATGGGTAATTGGTTTAGCTCCCTTTGGAATTGCTGGGTTAGTATTTACATCTATATCAACTAGCGGACTATCATCATTATTACAATATGGTAGATTACTTGCTCTTTTATTAGGATCTATGGGATTTATAGCCTTAGTAATAAACCCATTAATTGCATTTGTTATGATTAAAGAAAATCCTTATCCTTTAGTTTTTAAATGTTTAAGACAAAGTGGAATTACTGCTTTCTTTACAAGAAGTTCTGCAGCAAATATTCCTGTTAATATGGAATTATGTGAAGAATTAAATCTTGATAAAGATATGTATTCTGTTTCTATTCCTCTTGGAGCTACAATTAATATGGCTGGTGCTGCAATCACTATTTCAATATTGACTTTAGCTGCTGTTAATACACTAGGAATTCAAGTTGATTTTGGAACTGCAGTTATATTAAGTGTGCTATCAGCTGTTAGTGCTTGTGGAGCTTCTGGAGTAGCTGGTGGATCTCTTTTATTAATACCTCTAGCATGTAGTTTATTTGGAATTCCAAATGATGTTGCTATGCAAGTTGTTGGAGTAGGATTTATTATTGGAGTAATACAAGATTCAGCTGAAACTGGTTTAAATTCTTCTACAGATGTTTTATTTACAGCTGTTGCAGAATTTGCAAAATGGAAAAAAGAAGGAAGAAAAATAAATATTAATCCAAGTAAATTAAAATAAAAAATAATACATTAATGAACTAAAAGGTATTTAGATTAATCTCTAAATACCTTTTTTGTATTATAAATAGCCTCTTTTATAAATATAAAATAAGTATTTGTGGATACGGTTAATATCTTAACTTTTCGGGTATTATGATTCCTAATTTAACAAGAGATGAATTTGTAACTTAATATTTTAAATATATTTATTATAGACTGATACTAATGTTACGTTATGTATAATTGTGCTAATTGTTAGTTATGAATTAAAAGGAGGATAGACATGGACAATAATTTAGTTTTTGCATTAAATATGGAGATACTAAGAACAGCATACAAACATGGTATAAGTGGAACAAACGTTCTCGATAATGGCATTGTGGTAGCATTTAAGAGTGTAGATAAACATGATAGCAATTCTATGAACTATACTTAAACTCATTACCTACAGGTCTTATTGTGAAACGTGATATGACCTCAATAGAATTTATAAAAGTTTGTGGAGTAAAAATACTAAACTCATTAGAAGATGGTGTATTACGTACTTTTGTAGATACAACTAATGCTATAAGTAAACTTGGCTTAGAGGAGACAGATAGTACAGATGTGGATGAATTGAAATAAATATAAAAAAAGAAGAGTTGCAACGTTTTCTCTTCTTTTTTTATTCTAGTTGAAAATAATAAGATGTAACAATATTAACTTTAAGAAGGTTACTGCTTAATTAACATAAAAAACCCTGCAAATATAAACTTTGCAGGGTAATATATCCATATTCTTTTTTGATAAAATTATCTTTTTGAGAATTGAGGACTTCTTCTTGCTTTTCTTCTTCCGAATTTCTTTCTTTCAA
>Ga0172377_10003007_pt1 | contig 17281 bp, 11 predicted proteins | sample Pumphouse3metaG_FD_119749 | JGI IMG/M metagenome (GOLD analysis project Ga0172377, IMG submission 119749) | Leachate microbial communities from a municipal landfill in Southern Ontario, Canada - Pumphouse #3 metaG | ecosystem: Engineered > Solid waste > Landfill > Unclassified | place: Canada...
ATCAAACAAGAAGTGGATAATTTCTTACATAAGCATCTCGAGATTACAGACGTTATGCTTCAAAAGATTCAAGATTCAGAGCGGGAACGCAAAGCTATAGCCGGCGTTACCAAACTGGCACGTGACAGGGCAAAAAAAGCCAATCTACACAACCGCAAACTACGCGACTGCCGTTTCCATCTTAATGATGAAAAAGCTGACGAACGTTCCGAAGAATCATGTATCTTTATTACTGAGGGCGATTCTGCCAGCGGTTCCATCACGAAAAGCCGCGATGTCAACACGCAGGCAGTTTTCAGTTTGAGGGGAAAACCTCTCAACTCTTACGGACTGACAAAAAAAGTAGTTTATGAAAATGAGGAATTCAACCTTCTTCAGGCAGCTTTAAATATTGAAGACGGCATTGACAGCTTACGATACAACAAGGTTATTGTAGCTACTGATGCAGATGTTGACGGCATGCATATCCGTCTACTTCTCATTACGTTTTTCCTTCAATTCTTCCCTGATTTAATCAAAAAAGGACATATATTTATCTTGCAGACACCACTTTTCCGCATACGTAACAAGAAAAAAACTTCTTATTGTTATTCGGACGAAGAACGAAAAAATGCCATTCGAGAATTAGGACCAAATCCTGAGATTACAAGATTCAAGGGTCTTGGAGAAATTTCTCCCGATGAATTTAAATATTTCATAGGCAAAGATATACGTCTGGAAGAAGTTACCCTGCGCAAAACCGATGCCGTAAATGATTTGCTCAGCTTCTATATGGGCAAGAACACAATGGAACGACAGGAGTTCATTATTAACAACCTTGTAGTTGAAGAAGACCAAGCATCATGAAAAGAGGTATATTTCCCGGAACATTTGACCCTTTCACTATCGGACATCAAGCCATCGTTGCCCGTGCATTATCATTAATAGACGAACTCGTAATCGGCGTTGGAATTAATGAAAGCAAAAAAAATATTTTCTCCATTGATGACAGAGTAGAAATGATTAAAGAACTTTACCGTAATAATCCAAGGATACAGGTTCTTCCATATCAAGGACTAACAATCGATTTCGCCCGACAAATCAACTCTCGTTTTATTATAAGAGGTGTCCGCAACGTAGCAGACTTTGAATATGAAAAAATGATAGCTGAGATAAACCGTAAACTAGGACAACTCGAGACCATCTTTCTCTTTTCGGAACCGGAATTGGCTTACATCAGCTCATCAATGGTTCGCGAACTACTTTTTTTCAAAAAAGACATTAGCTCATTTATTCCCAAAGAGATAAATATTAGCAATAAATTAAAAAAATGAAAAGAATATCCGTTATTACATTATTAATATGTTTGTGCTTTATGGGCACTCAGGCTCAAAGTATCGGAAGCAACGCTTTGCGCAAATTGCAATTGGCTGAATTTGCAATCTCTAAATTTTACGTCGATAAAGTGGATGAAAATAAAATGGTTGACCAAGCTATCATTGAAATGTTAGCTCAACTCGACCCGCATTCTACATATGCCAATCCACAGGAAGTTAAAGACATGAATGAATCATTACAAGGTAATTTTGACGGTATAGGCGTACAATTTCAAATGGTTGAAGATACGCTGTTGGTGATCCAACCGGTCAGTAATGGTCCTTCCGAAAAAATAGGTATACTCGCCGGTGACCGTATCATTAATGTTAATGACACCGTGATAGCGGGCGTAAAAATGAGTACTCCTAATATAATGAAACACCTTCGTGGACCAAAAGGCACCAAAGCACGACTCACAATCATACGGCGCGGTGTTAAATCACCTTTGACATTCACTGTAAAACGTGATGAAATTCCAATTCACAGTTTAGACGCAGCCTATATGATTGCTCCTAAAACCGGATATATCCGTATCAGCAGTTTCGGCGCAACCACTGCCAAAGAATTTAAAGAAGCACTGCTAAAATTACAAGCGATGAAAATGAATAATCTTATTCTTGACTTGCAAGGCAACGGAGGCGGATATTTAAATGCAGCTATCGACGTAGCCAACGAATTTCTTGAAGCTAAAGATATGATTGTTTATACCAAAGGCCGATCAACTCCAAACAGTGAATTTAGAGCCAAAGGAGACGGAATATTTCAGAGGGGACGGCTTATTGTTCTAATTGACGAATACACAGCATCAGCAAGCGAAATCGTAACGGGATCAGTTCAAGATTGGGACCGTGGTGTTGTAATAGGACGCCGTTCTTTTGGTAAAGGTCTCGTTCAACGCCCAATAGACTTACCCGACGGCTCTATGATTCGTCTCACTATTGCCAGATACTACACACCGGCAGGAAGATGCATCCAAAAGCCTTATCACAGTACAGCAGACGAAGCTCTTTCGAACAAAAAAGGAAATTCCGGAGATGATAATATAAAAGCCTATTCGGAAGATTTAATCAATCGTTATAATCGTGGAGAAATGAATAGTGCAGACAGCATTCACTTCCCCGATTCTCTAAAATGCTATACTAAACTTCTAAAGCGTACGGTATACAGTGGCGGTGGTATCATGCCCGATTATTTTGTGCCCATAGATACAACATATTACTCCGATTATTACCGCAACCTTTTAGCTCAGGGAATAGTTATCAGTTCAGTAACAAAATATATTGAGAGCCACCGTAAAGAATTAGCCAATAGCTATAAAACTTTTGAAGATTTCAAAAAGCATTTTGAGGTGGGCGATGACATTCTTTCACAACTTCGAAATTCGACAGTAAAATTTGACGAAAAGCAATATCAGACTTCCTTACCTCTTATTAAAATTCAATTGAAAGCACTCATAGCCCGCGACTTATGGAACATGGACGAATACTTTCAAATCATCAACACTAATGATAACTCGGTAAAAAAGGCTGTAGAAATTATTAATTCCGACAAATACAACCAACGACTGAAAAAGGAATAAAGGATCTCCTTATATATGAAGATATCGGCTATAAAGATTTGATACTTAATGGCCGATATCTTTTATAAAACCATCTTTCAACCATCGGCCCAAAGCCTCGCGATTACTATTAATGATCAACCGCCGCTGATCAAAAGTGTTTTGTATGTTTCCCAATTCAACAAAAACGGAAACTGGAACTGTATGTGATAATACATATAAATTTCGATTGCTCACCGAACCGGTAAATCCGCGGTTAGGTTGATGCCTGTCATATTTCGATTCAAAAGTATTTTTCATATTCTCAGCCAACTTGTTGCCTAACGTTGAAGTTGCACTGTAATAAAAAAACACATCTTGTCGTTTGCCCCTACTGCGACTATCCACATGCACAAAAATAGCCCGACAATACTTATATTGCTTTCGATCTTTTCTATAAAGCTCATTGATAGCACTACAGCGTTGTTGTAGCCGTCTTACCTGATCAAGCGGAATAGTCTTCCCCATACACGTTTCCGTCTTGTCATTCGAAAGATAAGCGTTATTACGTATACCATCCTTATCATCTTGAATGATAATATTCACCTTAGCACCTTCCTGAATAAGAGCTCGAGCCATACGAAGTACGATATCATATGCATACTCATCTTCGTGAACCTCATGTCCGGCAATATTCCCTATTGCACCGGGATCTGGGCCTGCATGCCCACTCACAACATAAAAGCAAGCATCGGCTAACTTATTGGAAATCACTTTCACTTTTGAACTCTTTACACCGAAAATCGGCTCTGACACATAACTGCCTATTGCATTTTTCGTTTCTCTTCTTTTGGAAGAAACTGTCGTTAATAAAGGGAGCTCATAAGAAACGTTTAACTTTAAAATATTATCCTTACCAAGTTTTTTCTTATTCAATTTCACAAAAGCTTTATAATATCTTCCAGGTGGACGATGATTTCGTAAAAGAAAGGAATAAATCCCATCTCCATTTTTTGCTTTTGCATAATCTTGTGCATGTAATTGCAATACAACAAACAGAAAACCAATGAAAAAGAGAACAAGATGAAAATAATGTTTCATAATTATATGTTATTTGACTTTTGATATTAAATTAATTTTTTATTTCTCGTATAATTCGCACGGAAATCGGTAGGTGTACAATTCTTTCTCTTTCTAAATACACGATTAAAATTTGATAAATTATTATAACCGCAATCATATGCAATCTCTGCTACCGAATTGGTTGTATCAAGCAATTTTCGCGATGCAAAACCTAAACGGATATCTATTAAATAATCAGAAAAACTTTTGTTTGTATGCGCCTTGAAAAAACGGCTGAATGAAATAGGTGTCATATTTACTAATTTGGCAACCTCCGGAAGACGAATTTCTTCCATATAATGTATGTTAATGTAACTCTGTGCCTTCTGTATACGTCGACTATCAGACTTAATTTCCACTTGTGCAAAAGAAGAACTGGACAATAATTTGGCTGAATCCTCAAATAAAGAAAGTTCATAAAGAATAGACAAGAATTGCAAGACGGCATAGAATCCCCGCCTCTCCGAAGATAAAGAAAGAATCATACTGTACACTCGCATAATTGCAGGAAGCGGAAAAGAGAGTCCGTTTTTCGCTTTTTCAAACATCTTACGAATAGTAATAAACTGGTTTTTCGACAGAAAATTCTGAATAAAAAGCTCCGGCAAAAACTGAATTGTCACCTCATGAATATCTTTCGACTTACACTTATACTGCTCCCATACGTGTTCAAGACTCTTGCTCGTAATTAATGTCAAGTCATAATTAGTAATTACCTCCTCCGAATCACCTACCACACGCAATACGCCGGCAGCATTTTCAATAAAATTCAGCTCATATTCCACATGAGTATGCATTGGAAAAGTAAATTCTTGTTTATGCCTATCAGCAATATAAAAGCAATCTCTTTCTGATAATGGAGTAACTTCTGTAATAATCTCACTGCTTTTTGTCGATTTTTGACTTTCCATATTCGTATTATTTAGTTTAACAAGAAACGTTTTTTCTAATTGACAAAAAATCTCAAATTCTCATTTTCTAGCCTCATTTATTATAAGTTAAGAACAAAAATACAATATTTTTCTATACTTTTGTTCATGAAATAGATTTTTTGATAATACTTATATAATTCAATAACATTATGGCAAAGAAATTTCGTCCCGAAACGCTATGCGTCCAGGCAGGATGGACTCCCAAAAACGGGGAACCTCGCGTACTGCCTATTTACCAAAGTACTACTTTTAAGTATGATTCGAGCGAGCAAATGGCCCGCTTATTCGACCTTAAAGATCCCGGTTATTTTTATTCCCGACTACAAAATCCAACCAATGACTGTGTAGCAAACAAGATTGCTGCTCTTGAGGGGGGAGTCGGTGGAATACTTACTTCAAGCGGCCAAGCAGCAAATTTCTACGCTATATTTAACATTTGCGAAGCAGGCGATCATTTCATCAGTTCCTCTGCCATCTATGGTGGCACATTCAACCTTTTTGGTGTAACTATGAAAAAATTAGGTATCGATGTTACTTTTATCCAGCCGGATGCTACTGAAGAAGAAATATCGGCGGCTTTTCGTCCTAACACAAAGGCTCTATTTGGCGAAACTATTTCCAATCCATCGCTTGATGTTCTAGATATTGAGAAATTTGCCCATGTGGCACACAAACATGGCGTTCCTTTAATTGTCGACAACACCTTTCCTACACCAATCAACTGCCGACCGTTCAAGTGGGGTGCCGATATTATCGTTCACTCAACGACCAAATATATGGAAGGACATGCCAGCACCATCGGCGGTTGCATTGTTGACAGTGGCAATTTCGACTGGGATGCTCATGCCGAAAAGTTTCCGGGACTCTGTACTCCCGATAAATCATACCACGGGCTAACTTACACAAAAGCATTTGGTAAAGGAGCTTACATCACCAAAGCTACAGCTCAACTAATGCGAGATCTCGGAAGTATTCAAAGTCCGCAAAACGCCTTTCTTCTTAACTTGGGTCTTGAGACATTACATCTACGTATGGCACAACATTGCAGTAATGCACAAAAGGTAGCCGAATACCTACAATCAAACGATAAAGTAGCATGGGTAAATTATTGTGGCCTGCCAAGTAACAAATATTATAAATTGGCGCAGAAATATATGCCTCACGGTTCATGCGGAGTTGTCGCTTTCGGTCTTAAAGGCGGTCGTGACGTAGCCATCCGCTTTATGGATCATCTGCAATTAGCTTGTATTGTTACTCATGTAGCCGATACCCGCACTTGTGTACTTCATCCGGCCAGTCATACCCATCGCCAACTTTCAGATGAACAACTAATAGAAGCCGGCGTCAGACCGGACTTAATCCGTTTTTCTGTTGGCATTGAAAATGCAGAAGATATTATTGAAGATATCGAACAGGCACTAAAAGCTTAAAAACGATGGGGAAATAAAATCTGTCTTTAGATAAATTAAAATCCAGCCTGTCAAAAACAGGCTGGATTTTAATTTATCTAATTTAACTCCCGTAAAGAGACAGATAATATAAAAACTTGAAACGAAAAATATACTTTATTTCTTTGCTATATCCAAGTAAAGTTCCTGCAAGAAAGCTTTTCCTTTCTTTAAATTAGCACTCTTTTTTGTTCCCTCATCCATTAATATTTTATTTGATTCGCAATCGAACGCAACATTGTTTTCTGACGTAATCATTCCAAAGGAATTGGGTACTGTAAAATAGCCAAAATGGGGTGAAGCAGGATTGAGAATATTTTTACTAAACTTATATTCATTGTGAGGCAAACCCAGTTGCCAAAGTAATGTGGCAGCTATATCTATCTGAGAAGCATAAGTATCAATAAGCATCGGTTTCTTTAATGCACCACCAAGAAAAATCAATGGAATATGGTGATATTTAGCTATTTGAATATCTGCACCCGGTGGATAAGAAGCCTGATGATCGGGTACAAGAATAAATATGGTATTATTCCAATATTCGGAAGCCTTGCAACGGGCTATAAAATCACCTAAACAACTATCTGAATAAGCAAAAGAATTGAGAATTATATTATTAAGCTTATGATATGGTACGTTAAAAGGAGGATGACTACTTGACGTTTGTATAACATTAAAAAAAGGTTGCTTAAGGTCTTTATGTTGTAAGTCCTCAAACGCACGTTTAAACAAATCGCCATCTGCTACTCCCCACTTTGACATTTTCTTAATACCATGGAAATCGGATTCGGTTATTAGTTGTTCCAATCCTACAGACATCAGATAAGTACGTTGATTCCCAAAATTAGGGTTACCACCATAATAATATCGAGAATGATAACCTGCAGCCTGCAAGCTTCGAAATAAAGAGGGCAAGTGTTCGGTCTTATCCGGATATTTCACAATACTAGTACTAGGCTGAGCTGGATAAGCACTTAAGATACTTGGTAAAGCACGTTGAGTACGAAAACTATTAGCATAAAAATGATTAAAGAAGACACCTTCTTTAGTAAATCGATCCATATTTACAGCCACTCCGGGAGTGCCACCCATTGTCTCCATAATATGCGAAGAAAAACTCTCAAGAATAACAAGCACTATATTGGGGCGCTTCATTGTAAAGAGCTGTGGAATACTATCCGTTACAGGTTTATCTACCATTTCTGCAAATAATAGATCTGCCTCCTTCTTCTTCATAAACTGATATTGAGTGCCGAAATTCCCCTGGTGTTGAAGAGAATAAACGAGACTAAAAACAGGATTCACTGCAGCATGATTAAGGTGTTGGTTCGTACTGAAATAAACTTTGCCAACATTCAATGTAACCAATCTAATGCCTCCCCGAATCGGAAAAGTCAAACAGCCGGAAAGCAAAAACAATACAACAGTAACTTTAACACATTCTTTTACCCCTTTTATCCGCAATATATTATTTTGCAATAACCTGTTAAAGATAAAACCTAAGATTATTGTAACCGCAATCAAAACTACTAAGCCCAAGACAACGAATCCAATACTAACACTTGCTAATGCTTCCTTAGGAGAACTGAAAAAATAGAACAGCGACGTTGATTCCAAAGGAAATCCCCAAAAACCATACAAACAAAGATTAACAATAAAGATAATACTAATTAATAAAGATATGAAATAAAAATAGCCTCGTTTAATATATGTAATAGCTCTTGAATTACTCCAAACTGATACCATTAACAATACAGCTGGTATACATGTAAGATAAGCAGCAATATTAGTATCATGCGCCAATCCATGTTTCATCACATTTAAATAATCACCAATCGTACATCCATTATACAACGAATGATTGTACAACATAAACAACGGCTTCTGAATTACAAAGACTATTATTAATAATAAATAAGTCTTGACAAGTTCTAAAATTCTTTTCCCCATTAGAGTAATATTATAAAATATAATATGAAATAATGATTTTCTATGCACAAAAATAGCTATAATTCTCCAAATGAATATAATAATAATGTTCTATTTTCAGGCTCTCACATGAAATATGAACATATTTACATATCGTTAATATATATCTTAAATAAATAGATCATGCAACTTACACTTCATAAAAATCATATCAAGATCTAGTGATTTATAAGCCATCGTTTGAAACCTGGAGATCTACAAATCTGGCTCTTTCATTAGGGGGATAATTAGTTAACTTTTCCTTGATTATACTGGCCGATTCGGTATCTTTAGCAATAATAAAAAGATAACCACCACCACCTGCACCCGGAGTCAGACAAGCTGAAGCAAAATCTTTGACTCGATCAATAATAGCAGCAAGGGCAGGAGGATTACTACCAGGATCAAGAATCTGCTTCAGATCCCAATATCTATTAACACAGCCTATTAATCTATCCATATCACCACATTGTATACAATCAAAAGAATCGATAGCATTTTGTTTTATACCTTTCAAAATAGCAAGATGTGTAGAACTATTCAAAAACATGCCCTTTACAATTTCTGAAAGAATACCCTTTGCTATTCGAGTTATTCCTGTATAATAGAGTAACATTCTGCTTTTATATTCCTGATTGATAAACAGATTATCCGGTGCCCATCGCGTTTGAATATTTTGAACCAATCCACTGCTGCTCTCTAAAAACTTTATACCTGGGAAAACACCACCATATTGATCTTGCCAACCACCTCCGGTAGTAAGCATCTGTTCAAGAATAATTGTCTTTTGGCAAGTGATCTGTTTTTCCCAATTCATGCCACAAAACTCAGCCAATGTCCCAAGTACAGTAGCCGACAAAATAGAACTTGTACCCAATCCAGAACCTTTTGGCACAGCAGCCAAGGTAGACATATCTATACCGCCACCGAATTGTGTCAGTTGCTCTTCGAGAGAATTAAATGTTTGACTACAGAATTCAGGTATAAATCCACACAAACACAAAGCAACTTTGGAAATGGAAAATTCGGAACCTACCCGTTTATAATCTTTTAAATTGATCCAATCTTTGATAACCTCATGTGTACCTAAATCGATGGAACGTAATATAATTTCCGGATTTGCAGTACGCCTAATAAGTACTTGAATAGGAGGCTGACCATTTAGGTTAATAGCCATATTGACTACTTTCCCTCCGCAAATCAAACAATAAGGGGGAGTGTCGGTCCAACCTCCGGCCAAATCGATACGTACGGGGCTACGCCCCCACATAATCTGGTCAGGCAACACAGAAAGAGTAGGAAAGACCGGTACAGCCAAAGCCAATTTGATTATTTGTTTCCGCAACAGACTGAAAGATTTTTCTTCTTCCTCTTGATAAGATAATCCCTTGAGTTCCAGCACCCGCGCCCGAAACATGCACTCCTGCATCCTCTGATAAGGAGAAGAAAAATCAACATTACCTATAGGTACTTCGAAACCTGCTTTTACCCATTCTTTAGCAACATGAACAAGATTTATTTGATAAAAGATGCTATTAGCATTCCTTTTCAGAACCGGCAGATTTTGCCGCATTAGGTTTGTTCGTTGTTGATAAAGCCTTATCAAATTCGCCTTATCTGAGAGTTCATCAGCAGAAAGTCGGGTAGAGTTAAGCCAGATTTGTTTACTTTTCTCTAACCCTTCAGCATTATAATCGTCATTTTGAGAAAGGACTGTTTCATTGCTTTTCAAATTGCATATGCCATAAAGCATCCAAGCTACCAATTCGGGGACTTCATCCAAGTTCTCCACAACGGGGAATATTGGTAAAGATTGAATATCATTAGAGTAACCATCAAATAAGGATTCACCCTTAAAGCCTCGTTCCTTTAACCAATCACAAAATGACTGTCCCAACCAAATAGTCTGTTTATCCTGCCATTTGCCCTTAAATGGATCCTTAATATCATAAATCCGAAGTCCATAGGACTTTTCGCCAATTGGCACCATATCTATACAAATACCATCGGGCACTGTGATTGTCCAATTATTCTTTGGAATACCCGTAAAAATATGATTCTGTTTGAACGACCAACCTTTGGGAAGATAGCAATTTTCAACCCAGATGTTTGCATGATCCCTCGTCATCGAAAAGCCCATCTCTGCATTTTGAATAAAAATAGAGGGATGAATCTTACTGTTTTTATGAAGAATCTCCCGTTGGTCAACCACACTGTTTTGTATACTTAAAGCAGAAGAGATGAGTTCGACAGAAGTACCAAAATGATAAAAAGCCCCCTTTTTCAAAGGGACAATCGCAACAGACAGACTATTTAATAAGCCATCTTTCACAGAAGGTTGCTCTCCGAGTGCCATGCCTAATTGCCCGTAAAGGTCATAAAAATCAGGAACTTTATCAGGCTCGCCTAAACAATCACATTTCTTCATTAATACTTCTATAGCGCGGTCACTCAATACCCAAATACCGATATCCATGAGATAAAGGCTCTCAAGCTCTTCTTTGTTCAGAATTTCAGCCGAAGGCTTTTGGAGCATATATTTTAACAGAGTTGGATTGTTTCTATTGCAAACAAAAACGCCATGGTTAGATGCCAACTCCTTGTTTACCCACATACCGTAACAAACGATATCAGCGTCCGGCAAATCGCTGATAGGCTCATTGGCTATAATACAAGCATCACCATTAGCAATCAATAGATGCTGCCGTTTAGTAGAATGATCCATGATTTCTTCGAACAACGGCAAAAGCAGATCCATGATGGTTTGATTCAATTTCTGCCCTCTACCCCACCGGAAGACAGGTATCGGACTAAGAATCTTCCCTATAGGTGCATAGGCCGGAGAACGTCGTCCTTGTCCACCCGCATGCATGATAATACGCTTTTCTGTAGACAACCATTGAATAAAATTAGTATTGTCCTTAATTTCTTTTGCCCAACATTGATTCATGAGCCATGCCGTACCACCGGCAGAACCGATTCGGCGGCCCTCAGGGTCACATGTACAGAAATATTCTTTTTCTGTAGTACCCGTTATCTGATGAAACTGGCTGGCTAAATTAGGTGGTAGAGACAACAATTTTTTCATTTCAACAACTTGTCTTTTTCTCGTTTTTTAGCATGAAATATTTTAAATATTTATTTTACAGCTAATTACAATTTTTTCAACAAGGAAGTGATACTAACTCTTTCGGCTATAATATCATTTAACTTATCAATCGCTACACGTTCCTGCTTCATAGTATCACGATCACGTAATGTTACAGTATTATCTTTTAACGTATCATGATCAACAGTTACACAATAAGGAGTACCGATAGCATCCTGGCGACGATATCGCTTGCCAATACTGTCCTTCTCCTCGTACTGACAGTGAAAATGAAATTTCAAGTCATCAATGATCTCACACGCTTTCTCTGGCAAACCGTCTTTCTTCACCAATGGCAAAACAGCCAGTTTAACAGGTGCCAATGCTGGTGGAAATTTCATCACAACACGAGTTTCTCCATTTTCAAGAATTTCTTCATGATAAGCAGCACAAATTACACTCAAAAACATTCGATCAACACCAATAGACGTCTCAATATCATAAGGAGTATATGATTTATTCAGTTCAGCATCAAAGTATTTAATACTCTTGCCTGAAAATTTTTCGTGCTGTGACAAATCAAAATCGGTACGTGAATGAATGCCCTCAACTTCCTTGAATCCGAAAGGCATTAAATATTCTATATCAGTAGCCGCATTAGCATAATGCGCCAATTTTTCATGATCATGAAAACGATAACAATCCGCACCGAAACCTAAATTCTGATGCCACCTCATACGATTTTCTTTCCATTTTTTGAACCATTCCATTTCTGTGCCGGGACGGACGAAGAACTGCATTTCCATCTGTTCAAACTCACGCATACGAAAAATAAATTGGCGGGCTACAATCTCATTACGAAAAGCCTTACCAATCTGTGCAATACCAAATGGTATTTTCATACGTCCGGTTTTTTGTACATTCAAAAAATTCACAAAAATACCTTGAGCCGTTTCCGGACGAAGATAAACTTTCATAGAACCTTCGGATGTTGAACCCATTTCGGTGCTAAACATTAAATTGAACTGACGAACATCCGTCCAATTCTTTGTTCCCGAAATAGGACAAACGATACCTTCATCGATAATAATCTGGCGCAACTCATTCAAGTCATTATCATTCATCGCCTTTTTATAACATTCATGCAAAGCATCACGTTTGGAAATATGCTCCAAGATACGGGGATTGGTTGCTCGAAATTTCTTTTCATCAAAAGCATCGCCAAACTTCTTAGCAGCCTTGGCTACTTCCTTATTTATCTTATCATCATATTTTGCTATTTGGTCTTCTACCAAAACATCAGCACGATAACGCTTCTTGGAGTCTTTATTATCTATCAACGGATCATTAAATGCATCAATATGACCTGAAGCTTTCCAAATAGTAGGGTGCATAAAAATAGAAGAGTCGAGTCCGACAATATTTTCGTGCAACAGCACCATACTATCCCACCAATATTTTTTGATGTTATTTTTCAATTCAACACCATTCTGACCATAATCATAGACAGCAGCCAAACCGTCATAAATCTCACTAGAAGGAAATACAAAACCATATTCTTTGCAATGAGATACTAATTTCTTAAATAAATCTTCTTGTGCCATTGTATATATTTATTTGTTTATTTTCAATAACCATTTATCTTAAAGCCTAAATTCCTACAAACTTACATGAAAATTTCCAAATATACAAACTTGTAAAATAAAAAGAGAAGCTATTACTTCCAATTGATTCTTTTCTTCAATCAAAGCCCTAAATCACTTAAAAACATTGTAAAACAGGAATATAAAATAGCGGGTTCCATTTATTTTACTCGTTTTCTATTTATCAATATCAATGACGCAGCAATAAAAATCATACCAATGAGAGATAAAAGATTAGGAGATTCATCAGGTAAAATAATCCAGCTCAGACAAGCACCAAGTATAGGTATTATAAATTTCCATGTACCAAGTTGAGATACCTTGACTCCAGGACGACGCAAAAGAGTATACCACATCGTAATAGCAGCAGCCGAAAGAAAACTAAGCCAAAGAAGTGCGAGATAATATGCCACCGGCCGATTAAGCGAAAGCGATACATCTTCAAACAAAAAAGAAACCAACCAAAGAGTGAACCCTCCGATAATAAGAGATAGCGAACTAAGCATCATCGGAGGCAAACCATCCCCATATTTTGCCACAGCTACATTTCCAAAGCCAGCCGTAATATTGTTTAAAAGCAAAAAGACGATACCTAACCCCATGGCCGGATAGAGTATACCATCCGCACTTGTTTTATTGAGACTGATAATAATGACACCAAACAAGCCCATCAAAATACAATACAGTTTGTATTTTGTCATCTTATCATTGCGTATACCGAAATGAGCTACCAAAGCTATAAATAGCGGGCTGGCCCCTCCCAGCATAGCACCTATAGAGGCTGGCACGCGTGCCAATCCCCAATAAAACAGGGCATAGAGTAAAGTGGTTTGGAGAAAAGCAATAAGAATAATAACACGCCAATGCTGCATTGACACTTTCCATTTGAGTTTAAAATCTTTGACAAAAGGTAATATCATCAAACCGGCTAAAGTAAAACGAACCCCGGCAAACTGCAAAGGAGTATTATACTGTAATCCTATCTTAATGCCCACAAAAGCCGTTCCCCAAAGTGCACAAGCCATTATGGCAACAAAATCGGTATGTTTATAAAAAGGAAGATCTCTCATTAAGATTTTTTTTCAGCTATTACTATTCCTCCGAGTATAAATACAAATCCTATTATTAAAACTAGTGTCATCCGCTCATTCAAGATAAAAGCAGAAACAAGAGAAGCGACAAGAGGATTTAAATATATATAATTGGAAGCACGCAATGGTCCCAACTGTTTAAGCACCACATTCCATACAAAAAAACAGATTAAAGATGCTACAACAGACAAATATATCAAATTATACAAGATACACGGCTGCAATAACATACTTAAAGTCAACGTGGGGGAACGAAAAAGAAAAACAGGTAAAATGGTAACTAATCCGTAAAAAAAGACTTTGCGTGAAATAAATAGAATAGAGTATCGTTGAGCCAGTCTCTTAATAAGCAAACTGTAAAAGGCCCACGACAAGGCTGCAATAAAAGAAAGTAAATCGCCAGTAGGAGATAATTTCAAAATGAAATGTCCATTAAACACTACCAATAACACTCCGAAGAGTGCCATTAGTGATCCGGTAATTATACCTATCGTGGCCTTTTCGTCTTTATCAAAAAGAAGAGCAAGCAAAGTTGTCATTAAAGGAGCAGTACAAACAATAAATGCTACATTTGTCGTTTGTGTCAACCCCAATGCCGTATTTTCGCTCAAAAAATAAAGCGACCCGCCTGTGAGTCCTACCAATAATAACAAAAATTCATCCCACTTACTATTTGCCCAAATCTTACGGGACGAAAAAAACCAAATGCCAATATAAGCAACCGAAAAACGAATAAAAAAGATCTCCTCGGGGGTCATTCCATTTGTTATCAGAACTTTAGTCGAAGCAAAAGTCGTTCCCCAAATAATAGAAATTACAATCGCTACTAAATGATAAAGAAATCCATGTTTCCCTTTCATAATTTACTCTGATTAAACCTCCTCTCCCATCAGCGTAGCAGATGTACAGCCGATAACACGGAGTTGAACATATTCACCGGGATGATGGATTCCCTTGTCAAACACAACTACAAAATTTTGTTCTGTGCGGCCGAATAACTGATTGGTCGATCTTTTAGAAAATCCTTCCACAAGCACATCAAAGGTATTATTAACACAACGTTTGTGTGATTCGGCAGATAAACGATTTTGCAAAGCAATGACCTCATTAAGACGGCGAATTTTTACTTCTTCCGGCACATCATCAGAAAGATGCTTTGAAGCATACGTGCCCGGGCGCTCAGAGTATTTAAACATAAAAGCAGAATCATAGGCACATTCTTCCATCAGAGATAAAGAAAGTTGATGATCTTCCTCCGTTTCCGAATGAAAACCAGTAAAAATATCGGTTGATAATCCACAATTGGGAATGATGCGCTTAATAGCAGCTACCCTATCAAGATACCACTCACGGGTATACTTCCTGTTCATTAGTTTAAGAATTCTTGAGCTCCCACTTTGTACAGGTAAATGGATATGTTTGCACACGTTAGGTACTTCTGCTATAACACACAAAGTCTCATCGCTCATATCTTTCGGATGAGAAGTGCTAAAACGAATACGTATGCCAGGAACACGTTCTGCTACCATACGTAGCAATATCGGAAAAGTAACAATTTCACCCGATAAGCTTTCATAATGATAAGAATTGACATTTTGTCCTAGTAAAGTAATCTCTTTATAACCTTTAGTTTCAAGATCAGTCACTTCATTGAGAATACTTTCTACATCACGGCTTCGCTCACGACCGCGAGTATAAGGTACAATACAATAAGTGCAAAAATTATTACACCCACGCATAATGGATACAAACCCGGAAATACGATTGCCACAAATCCTCGAAGGAATTACATCGCGATAAGTTTCAGTGGTTGATAGCTCTACATCAATAGCCTTTTCTCCAGCCTCAACAGAGGCAATAAGTCCAGGCAAAGACAGATAGGAATCCGGCCCAACTACTAAATCAACACTATGGTGATTGATCAATTCTTCTTTTACTCGTTCGGCCATACATCCAAGTACTCCAACGATAAAATTTTTCTTCTTCTTTTTCAGCGACTGAAAGAAATCCAACCGATGATAGATTTTTTGCTCAGCATTATCGCGTATTGAACATGTATTCAAAAACACCGCATCTGCATCTTCCAATACCTCAGTCACTGAATAACCAGCCATCTGCATCACTGACGCTACTACTTCACTGTCAGCCACATTCATTTGACAGCCATATGTTTCAATGAACAGCTTTTTGTTGTCAGCAGTTGCAGATTTTGAGTCCACTCCTGTTAATTCGTTTACCATAAATAAAATTTTCTGCAAAGATAAAGGTATTTTGCCACTTTCTTCTCTATCGGGGTAGATTTTGTTTGATAAGCTTATTCGTTATGATGAGCAATAGATAAGAAAGGGGAATAATATATAAGATTCAAATAATTTAAAAAACACCACAAAAAAATTAATTAGCATTTAAATAAACTTTCAACTAAATTAACAAAGGACGACCTTATATAAATGGAACCAATCAAGACACCAAAAAATCTATAAACATTCAGCTGAATATGAACATTTAAAATTGTTTTCTCGAATATTTGATGGCGTATCTCCAAATTCCTTTTTACAATATTGCGAAAAATTAGAAGCAGTAGAAAAATTAAAATAAATAGCTAAATCTTTTATTGGTTTATCAGTTTTTAACAAGGCCTCTTTTATCTTTTTATGCTTATAATTACGTAAATACTGTCCTGGGGATTCTCCAAAGATTTTTTTAAAATTTCGTTTGAACGATGAAACACTCATATGCGATAGTTTAGCCCAGTCATTAATATTCTCTACCTTCTCGATATTATCAAGAACAAACTGCTTAAAATCAAAATCTTTTTCTATTACCGAATCAAACAAACAACGTAACTCAAACAATGAATAATTTTGTTTAAAAAACGAAAACAATTCAGCTTTTCTCCATTCAACAAAGTTTGGACATATTTGGTTTAAACTTAAACAAGCAGAAGTATATTTAACAAATGGCAATAACTCCGGTTTTAAATTAATATAAGGAAGCTGCCCAACTATGCTTTTCGTACTTATTCTTTTTGACAAAAAATCCAATGGATACATGCCCAAAACTTCCAAAGGAAGAATAAATTGAAATATTAAAACA
>Ga0172377_10003011_pt1 | contig 17270 bp, 9 predicted proteins | sample Pumphouse3metaG_FD_119749 | JGI IMG/M metagenome (GOLD analysis project Ga0172377, IMG submission 119749) | Leachate microbial communities from a municipal landfill in Southern Ontario, Canada - Pumphouse #3 metaG | ecosystem: Engineered > Solid waste > Landfill > Unclassified | place: Canada...
AGATCCGTTTTGTTATATAAATGATTTCTAACCGAAGAGAGCTTTTAGGGCTTCCTCAACTTTCCTGACAGGAGTAATCGCAATCTTGTATTTCTTTTCAGGTAGTCCTTTCAAGTTATATTTGGGTATAATGATATGGGTAAAGCCTAATTTTTCTGCTTCTTCGATTCGTTGATTGATGCGACTTACCGGCCTGACTTCGCCGCTGAGTCCCACCTCTCCGGCCATACACCATCCCGTTTCTATCGCAATGTCCAGATTACTTGAAAGTACAGCTGCAATTACACTCAGGTCAATAGCCAAATCTGTGACGCGCAATCCACCTGCAATATTCAGGAATACATCTTTCTGCATCAGTTTAAAGCCAACTCTTTTTTCTAAAACCGCCAATAGCATGTTCAGTCGCCTTTGATCAAATCCGGTAGCACTGCGTTGTGGCGTACCATAAGCAGCACTGGAGACCAGAGCCTGGGTTTCTACCAAGAAAGGTCTTACCCCCTCAATGGCGGCAGATATGGCCACTCCTGAAAGTCCGTCATGGTTTTCTGAGAGCAAGAGTTCCGAGGGGTTGCTTACCGGTTTCAGGCCATCTTGCTCCATTTCATATATACCTAGTTCAGAGGTACTGCCGAATCGGTTTTTCGTACTTCTCAGAATCCTGTACATATAGTGGGTATCACCTTCGAATTGGATAACGGTATCTACGATATGTTCTAATATCTTAGGTCCTGCCAGTGTTCCTTCTTTATTGATATGTCCGATAAGAATAATCGGAATACCGCTGGTTTTAGCCAGACGAAAAAATGTAGAGGCACATTCTCTGACTTGAGAGATACTTCCAGGACTGCTTCCTATTTTTTCAGTAGACATGGTCTGAATAGAATCAATGATAATGAGTCCCGGCCGATTGGATTTGACATATTCTAAAATTTTCTCAATCGAAGTTTCACAGAGAATAGATATATTTGAGCCAATGGTTTCTTTATCTGGTATTTCCATGTTTGAGGCCAGACGGTCAGCTCTGAGTTTGATCTGATGAGTACTTTCTTCTCCGCTGACATAAAGAATAGGATGCTTATGCATGTGCAGGATTGTCTGTAGCGTGAGGGTACTTTTTCCGATTCCCGGTTCTCCTCCGAGGAGTATGATGCTTCCCGGAACCATCCCACCGCCGAGTACTCGGTTGAGCTCTGTGTCATGCATATCTATACGAGGTTCATCGCTGGCAGAGATGTCCCGTAATTTGACAGGTTTACCTATACCAGTAGGCAGGCCGTCGTAAAAAGAGGTGTGGTTTGATTCAGAATCCCAACTTTGTGTCCCATCTTGGGTATTGGCAGGAATTCGAATCTGTTTGAACGTGTTCCATTCTCCACAGTTGGGGCATCGTCCCATCCATTTTGCGGATTCTTGCCCACAATTGCTGCATACGTATGCGATCTTGTCTTTAGCCATATTGATACTTGTTCAATATGGCAAAGTTACAAAGATTTTCTGTATTGTGGCATATTCAGGTCCGATCTATTTGATTTCTTTTTTCAAACAGGCCGTTTTCAGAGTTGTATATAATAGGTGAAATTAGTGAAAAATAGTATTCTGGATATGAAGTTTTATTCCATCTGCAACAAGCAGGAACATTCAATATCTATAGTCTTTTTAAGTGAGTCATGCTGGTTCTGATCAGAGCTTATCAGCGAGCGGTTTTCAGTGACTCTGAATTTTACGAATAAATTTGACAGAACCAAAATAAATCCGTATTTTTGCAAGTAATGAAAAGAATAATACCGGTTTTGGCGATTGGGATATTCCTTGTAATGGCTGCTTGTGGCAACTCTTACAAAGAGAATAGGAGAATATCGAAGGCTGAGAAAGTTCGATTGGACAGTATTGATCGAATAGCTTTTAAGGTCGGCGTGTTGCCGACTTTGGACTGTCTGCCGGTCTATGTTGCCTATGATGATAGTTTGTTTAAATCTGCTGGTGTGAGGGTTCATTTGAAATTTTTTACAGCCCAGATGGATTGTGATACCGCATTGGTTGGTGGTAGTGTTCAGGGATCGATCACAGATCTGGTCAGAGCTGAACGGTTACAGCAGCGTGTTGCCTTAACTTATCCTATTGCGACAAATACCTACTGGCAATTGGTGACTAACCGATTGTCACGTATTCATAAACTTTACCAGTTGAGTGATAAGATGATCGCAGATACCCGCTTTTCTGCGACAGATTTGCTGACGGATATTGCCATAAAAAAGGGCCGGCCGAGATATAATGTATACCGAATACAGATTAACGATATTAACATACGTCTGAGAATGCTGGAAAACAATGAGATGGATGCGATGTTCCTGACAGAGCCTCAAGCTACTAAAGCTCGGCTTTTGGGTGGTCCTGTACTTTTGGATAGTCGGGATCTAGACTTGCAGTTAGGTGTCTTTGCCTTTCGAAAAACCGATTTGGCTGGCCGGAAACAGCAGATGCATCTGTTTATTAAAGCTTATAATCAAGCGGTAGACAGCATTAACAAACATGGACTGCAATTTTATGGTCCATTGATTAGCAAATATTGTGGCAGTGATCCTCAGACGATTAAGGCTCTACCCTCATTGATGTTTTCTCACGCTCATTCTCCAAAGTCGCGTGATATAGAAAGGGCAAAAGAATGAATTCACTAAAAGAACTATTGAATAACGAAATAGGACATGATCGGAATCTTGGCAGGGCAATAAGAAAATTTGAGGTCTATCTTTCAAATCATCCGGATGCACTTCTGGGCAGGAGACTTGACGAAATCAAAAGTGATTATGCCCTGATGCTGGACTATATGCGTAAAGGTTATCATGATCCTCAGCAGGAAAAAATCTACGGAGAACTTCTGAATCGTATCTTCGTATTGGTTCAGGATGTGGAATTGCATGAAAAAATCAATTCTGTGGCTACCTACAGGGAGGCTTATCACCGTGTGATGCATATTCATTTCTCTCAGGATTCCATCCATAAGGCTCTTGAAGGATATGTGGCTGAAATGGCTATGACGAGTTTGGATCCAGAGAATAAGAGAAAGGACAAGATGCTAGAGATCCAAAATAAGCATTATCATCAGATGAGCCTTCTTTTTGATGCTATCCTGGTCAGTGAACAATGGCATGAAGGAGATATGGAGTTCTATGTTCAGTTGATTTTGTCACCAACAATAGATAGTGTTGATGCACAACTTCTGTTAAGTGCTATTATCCTGGCATGTATCAATATTTTTGATATCCGAAAATGGGAGGCACTTGCCAGAATCTTGAAAGGTGCTAAGGATGAGCGCCTGAGGCAGAGAGCTTTGGTAGGATGGATTCTGTCTATGAACGGCTCTTCAGATCTATTTCCTCACCAGCAGGAATTAGTGGATGATCTGACTAAGGATGAGGGGCTGTGTCGTGAATTGCTGGAACTTCAGGAGCAATATTTCTATTGTATCAGTACTGATCGGGATAGTCAAAAGATCCAGGACGATATTATGCCTAATCTGATGAAAGGGAATCATCTTAATATCACGCGTTTTGGAATAACTGAGAAAGAAGATGATCCTATGGACGATATCCTTCATCCGAAGGACGAAGATGAGACAGCTGAAGATGTTGAAAAGAGCATTCAGCAGATTTCGGATATGGAGAAACAGGGATCTGACATTTATTTCGGGGGGTTCTCGCAGATGAAGCGTTTCCCTTTCTTTTATATGCTCAGTAACTGGTTTGTTCCTTTCTATCTTGGACATCCAGCCTTGGAACCAATCCGAGAGAAACTAGGTGAAAATAAATTCTTACAGGTTCTTTTTGATGATGGGCCGTTCTGCGATAGTGACAAGTATAGTTTCGCATTGGCTATGGGTAGTGTTATAGACAAAATTCCCGATAATGTAAAAGAAATGCTGAACTCCGGAGAAGCAGTGATGGGGCCGATGTCTACAAATCTAAATAGAGGAAGTAAAACCTTTATCAGACGAAGTTATCTTCAGGATCTTTATCGGTTCTTTCGACTTTACCCCTATAAAAAAGATTTTAATAATCCCTTTGAAAATTTCAGTTTGATTAATGGTGGCCCTGGATTCTTTTTCATCACCCCATTTCTTTTGCATACTCCTTTGAAGAAGTATGTACTCAGCTTGGCCCGTTTTCTTGAAAAACAGGGTTATCCAGGTGTAGAGCGTATACTGCTCAATGCATATTCAAACAGTAGTGAAGGGACTACTGAACCTTATATTGTGCTTCGGGGGTGTAATGCCTTGCATCTGGGTGATTACCCTCAAGCCTGTGAGCATTTTGGAAAAGCACTCAGTATGAATCCGGATGACTTGTCGGCATTAAAGGGAATGGCTAAAGCTTGTCTGATGGCAAACCGAATGGATGAGGCAGAGAAAGTTTATCAAAAATTGGTTGCAGTTTTTCCTAATAAGCAAATTTATCAGATTAATCTTTGCATCGCATGGATCAGCAATGGTAAATATGAAGAAGCTATCAACGAGTTGTATAAACTTGATTTAGAACACCCTGATGACCGTAATGTCCACCGGGTACTGGCTTGGGCCCTTCTTTGTCAGGGAAAGGTGGAGCAGGCGGATAGGGAATATCATAAATTACTTGATATGAAATCCCCTGATCCGGATGATTACTTGAATGCAGGTTATTGTAAATGGATGCAGCATCAGATCGACAGTGCAATTGACTTATTCAGAACTTTTATAAAAGTAGCTGATTTTAGTTCATCTGCAGATAAGATAATGGAGTTGGAAAAACAAATGAAAGAGGATCAGAAATTTCTGAATGATCATGGTTTTACAGATACGGATATTAAACTGATGTGTGATCTGTGTGCATGAAATATTAAGGTAACTATATGATTCCGCTATGAATTAAGGGGAGGAGAGAAAATAGAATATTTTCTCTCCTCCCCTTAATATTTCTTTTTGGTATTCTTTAAGAATTCATTGATAACAGGAATTCTTCATTGTCACGTGTATGAATCATACGGTTCCGGATTGTATTCATAGCTTCAATCGGATTCATATCACTGATATATTTACGAAGAATCCACATCCGGTCGAGTGTTGTCTTATCCTGTAGCAAATCTTCCCTACGCGTGCTGGAAGCTACAAGATTTACTGCCGGGAATATACGTTTATTAGAAAGAGAACGGTCAAGTTGTAATTCCATGTTACCTGTTCCCTTGAATTCCTCAAAGATAACTTCATCCATCTTACTGCCTGTATCGATCAATGCCGTAGCAATGATGGTAAGCGAACCACCGCCTTCAATATTACGTGCAGCTCCGAAGAACCGTTTCGGTTTTTGCAAGGCATTGGCATCTACACCACCGGTAAGTACCTTTCCCGATGCAGGAGCTACCGTGTTGTAAGCACGGGCCAGACGGGTGATGGAGTCAAGGAAAATGACGACATCATGGCCACATTCTACCATTCGTTTTGCTTTTTCGAGCACAATGCCAGCGATCTTAACATGTCGTTCTGCCGGTTCATCAAAAGTAGAAGCAATCACTTCAGCATTGACAGTACGGGCCATGTCTGTTACTTCCTCCGGACGCTCATCAATCAGCAACATCATCAGATAAGCTTCCGGATGATTTGCTGCTATAGCGTTGGCGATATTCTTCATGAGAATAGTCTTACCGGTTTTTGGTTGGGCTACAATCAATGCACGTTGGCCTTTACCAATAGGAGAGAAGAGATCTACTACGCGAGTGCTGAGATCAGTTGTCGCTTTATCCCCACAAAGGTTGAATTTTTCCTCCGGGAACAAAGGCGTTAGGTGCTCAAAAGGAATCCGATCACGTATTTCACTGGGCTGACGTCCGTCAATCTCGTCAATGGAAGTCAGAGGGAAGTATTTTTCCCCATCATGTGGAGGACGTACATGGCAATTGATGACATCACCGGTTTTTAAACCGTAGCGTCTGATAAAGTTCTGTGATACGTAAACATCATCCGGTGAAGAAAGATAGTTATAATCACTGGAACGTAGAAATCCATAACCATCTGGCATTACTTCCAGTACTCCTGTTGAAGTAATCAGGTCTGCAAAGTCATAGGTTGCAACCGGAGTTGGCTGCTTAGCGACTACTGGCTGATAGGCTCGGGGTTGTGGCGTTGTAGGACGGTCAAATATATCAAATGAAGGTACAGCACCTTGGTCTTCTATAGGAAGATCAATAACTGTGATAAAATCAGTTCCGTCATTTGGATCCCCATCCCAGATGGCTTCATCACCTGTATCGTGACTCTGTTCACTCTCAACATTCTCATTATGAGCGTTCATTTTTGCTTGAAGTTGGGCGATGAGCTGACTATCTTTATGATCTTTTTCGTTATTGTCCTGTGTTTCTGGAGAGAATGCTGCTTCTGGTATCACATCGGAAGCCTGATCCTGATTTTCGTCTTTTTGTTTTAATATGTTAGTTGCATTATTAAGCGCATTTTCTATTTTTGAATCAGATAGTGATGCCTTTTCTTTTATTGATGTATTACTCATACTGTTAGTTCTGGTAGGAACAGTTGAATCCTTTTCAGGCAACTGCTCATTTGTTTGATCCATAACGGCCTTTGCTGCGGCGATAGCTTGAAGTTCTGCTTTGCTTTTGCGTCCTCTGTGTTTAGGGATATTAGCCAGAAAATCAGCAGCAGCTTTCACGTCATCAGAAGTTTCTTGTGCACTGTCATCATCTTCAAGAAAAAGTGCTTGGTCTTCTGGTCCTTTTCCTTTATTTTTCATGACATCAAAATTTTCACCTTTTTTTCCTTTTACTGAATAGACATGATCATCATGTTTAGTGAGATGGATGCGTTTGCGCCTTATACCGAGAGGATTCTTTTTACCTTCTACAGCTGCTTGCTGGTCAAGAATCGCATAAATAGTTTGTTCCGGACTATCTCCGGCCGTATAATCGGCGCCAACTTTTTTGGCAATATCTTCAAGTTCTGAGATATTTTTCGATAATAACTCGTCTTTACTATACATTATAATATGTTATGTATAAAAATTCTGTTGAAAAAGCGTTTCACGAATGGAAACACTGTGTTCTTTTGAAATCGTGTGCAAATATAGATAAAAATATTTTCTCAGCCAAATTTTATATGTGTTTTTTTGTGTTCTCCTTTATTTCCAGTACCTTTGCCTGCAAATTAACAAGTCATGGCAAAAGAAAGACCCTATCTTGATATACAGAATCTGACAAAGCGTTTTGGAGCACGACTCCTCTTTGAGAATATATCTTTTTCTATTGCTGAAAATCAGAAAATAGGACTGATAGCTAAGAATGGAACCGGTAAATCGACATTGATGTCTATGATTACCGGAAAAGAAGGCATCGATAGTGGAAATATTATTTTCAGGAATGATTTAAATGTGGGTTATCTGGAACAGTCTCCAAAATTTGATTCTGATGAAACCGTTTTGGATGCTTGTTTTAATCATCATGGTGATCCTGCCAAAATATTGAAAGCAAAACAAATACTCACTCAGTTGAAGATTAGCGATATGCAACAGCCGATGGGAGAGTTGAGTGGCGGACAACAGAAACGGGTTGCGCTGGCTAATGTCTTGATTACGGAACCAGACCTCTTTCTTCTTGATGAACCAACGAACCATTTGGACTTGGATATGATTGTATGGCTGGAAGATTTTTTCAAGAGAGGAAATAAAACACTGTTGATGGTTACTCATGACCGTTACTTCTTAGACCGGGTTTGTAATTCCATTATAGAACTGGATGATCATCAACTTTATACCTATCGGGGCAACTATAGTTATTATCTCGAGAAGCGTCAGGAACGTATGGACCAGACGCAGGCCGAAATACAACATGCGAAGAATTTATATCGTAAAGAACTGGAATGGATGCGCCGGATGCCCCAGGCAAGGGGGCATAAAGCGCGTTATCGTGAAGAGGCTTTCTATGACTTACAGCGAAACGCCAGAAAGAGGATAGAGGATCGTCAGATGCGTCTGAAGGCTACCCACGTCTATATCGGAAGTAAGATCTTCGAATGCCAGTATGTTTCGAAAAGATGGGGAGATAAAGTCATCCTTGAAAATTTTTATTATAATTTCTCTCGTTTTGAGAAGATGGGCATTGTGGGTGATAACGGAACAGGAAAATCCACATTTATTAAAATGTTGATGGGGTTAGTTCCACCGGATAGTGGTAACTTTGATATTGGTTCGACGGTACGTTTCGGTTATTTTGCACAGGAAGGAATGAAATTTGATGATCAGCAGAAGGTCATTGATGTCATATCTGATATTGCTGATGACATTGATCTAGGGGGCGGTCGCCACATGACCGCTACACAGTTCTTGGAGTATTTCCTTTTCACCCCTCAAGAGCAATATGATTATGTGTGTAAACTTTCAGGAGGTCAAAGACGCAAACTGTATCTTTGTTCGGTCCTGATGAAGAATCCCAATTTCCTCGTGTTGGACGAACCGACAAATGATCTGGATATTCAGACCCTTCAAGTGTTGGAAGAATATCTTCAGGACTTTCCCGGATGTGTTATCATCGTGAGCCATGACCGCTATTTTATGGATAAGGTAGTTGATCATCTCTTGGTCTTCCAGGGAGATGGTATAATCAAGGATTTTCCTGGTAATTATACTCAATATAGGGAGTGGAGTAAACTTCAGTCTGAAAAAAAGGAAGAGTCCGAATCGAAAGAACCTGCTAAAAGCAAGGTAATTTATCATCACGTTGATAATAAGAAGATGACTTATAAAGAACAACGTGAATTTGAGAAACTTTCGGAGGATATCAAAGCTCTGGAAACAGAGCAAAAACAATTGGAAACAGATTTGTGCAGCGGAACTCTTTCTGTGAAAGATTTGACAGAAAAAAGCAAAAGACTTCCTGGTTTGAAACAAGAACTGGATGATAAAAGTATGCGTTGGCTGGAATTAAGTGAACTTAAGGCTTGACAGAACTGAATGGAGTTCACTCATAAAGTCAGAAATAAAAGAATGTTTTTTAAGGAGTAGAAGATCAATTAGCGCGCAGCTTCTTTGACCGTAGAAGGGCGGGGATTACTTTTTACCTTTTTTCTCCTTTTGATTCCGAAAAGGTCACCTATTCCATTAAAGTCCTTTTTAAGGATAAAGCCGATACCTTGTGTGTTTAGGCTGTTACGGGTAAAATAACGGTCATTGGTCTGATTATAAATCCGAAGTGCGATATTTCCGTTCGGGATTAATAGATAGCGAATATCAAAGTCTCCAATAAAACTTGTCGTCGTTGTATTAGCTTTGTCGCGATATCCGAATTGACCATTGAACTGGAGCCGGTTATTGAACATTCGTCCACTGAGAAGTCCTTCATATTCAGCATTGTAAAATCCTTCATTACCAGTAGAGATGTTAGCTCCGAAATTCCAATTTGAATTATTGATAACTGTGGAAAGAACCTGACTCAACTGTTGACTGATTGTACCGCTGAGTAAACTTTGCATAGCTAATGACGTCTGTTTTTGTTGTTCGGTACTTTCTATTGCCGCATTATTGTTTCCTTCATTATAGAAGCGTCCTACTGCAAGAAGATAGAGCACTTGCTGGTTCATGTTCTCTTCACTGTTCAGAAGAGAATAGACCATTTGTTTGGCTTCACTGTTAAGGGTAGGCATATCCAATGAGAATGTGGCTTTCGGTTCCTGGGGAGTGCCTTTAATGTCCATCAGACAATTGACACGGATATTATTTGAAGAGAAACTCTTGCCTATATTCAAGTCTGAGAGACTTACTCCATTAACTACATAGACAGCCTGTAAATCAATAGCAGATCTGTATGGATCACCATTGAAGACAATTGTTCCGCCTTGTTGGAACTGAAAATCTTTTTTGATGATATTCTGAATGGTGAGTTTATAGATACCGTGATTAACAATATAGTTGCCGAACATCTGAAGATTGCCTTTGTTGAAATAGTTGGCTCGAATCAAGCCGTCTCCGTTCAGTGTAATATAGTTGTCTCCCTGATTGTCTAACAGTAATTTGATGGTTAAGTCCTGATTCGCATTAATGACAAAATTAAAATGAAGGTCTGTTGGTATATCAGGGGTATTGTCCTTTGACGCATCCGCGTGATGGATTAGCGGATCTGTGGTTAAAGTATCCTTTGACGCATCGTGCCAATGGATGAAAGATTCATTATTTACTGCGTCCGGACTTGCTGCGTTGTATACGATCTGAGATCCTTTTTCCGGTTTTAGATTCAGATCGAAGGTAACCTCTCCACTCCTTCCATGAATACCACAATTTCCGGTTGTATAGATTGTTCCATAAAAAGAATTGCCATCGAATTCGTGGGTATCATAAGCAAGAAGTTTCCGGCCTTCTATGCCTAAGTCAAAACTCAGGTTAGTCAGATGTTTATGATGTATGGCTCCGGATAAAATCCCCAAGTTTCCAATGGGGTCGTTCACCGTGTCATTAGGAAACTGTATTTCGTCAGGTATAGCGTGGATATGCAGATGATTAAAAGAATAGTCCACGTTGGTAGGGATAATATGAACCTTACCATGACCAACGAGGTCTCCGGTCAAGTTGATATTGTCAAGCGTACCGCCTACTTGCAGTTCTCCATTTCCCTGAGCATCAATATGATCCATGAAGGAACCGCATAGACTCTTAAAGAACTGTAATTTTGTGTTTTCTGCTTTGATATCCAGATTCAGACGGTTATGTTTGGGTGAGATATAACCATTGATGTAAGTGTTTATTCCCGGTCCGTCCTTTGCCGTTGAATGAATGTCTATTTCTTCTTTGATAGGGTTATAATTGACATGTGCATATAATGTCCCCATTTCTCCCTCTTGAAATTCAAATTTCGATATATTCAAGTCTGATGAGAAACTGGGCTGTTTACTGAATAGGGAAGATAAACTCACCTTTCCTGAAGCTTTTCCTGAGAATTCAACAGTGTGGAAATGGATGAGATTCAGGATATAACTGACATCTATATCTTTGAGATCTACCATCAAGGAGTCATTTTGTGATGACGTAGCTGTACCATTGATAATTACATGTTGGGTTTGATGCCCGACAGAGAAGTGCCCGATATCCAGATGATTCAAACGATAGTAAATATCTCCAGACTGGACTTTCCAGATTGAGTCACCAATGATGAAATCACTAGGCATGATTTCAATGTGTGCCGTGTTCTGGCCAGCAAGATTCTTATAGAATTGAGTCCGTGAGAGGAGATTGCCATGGATACGGAGCTTTTGAGAATGGTTGTCAAAAGAAAAGGCAGTTGTCAGATGATTATGGGAAGCTGAGGCTTGTATACCATAACAATTGCCGCTTTCTGCACATAAGTCAGCCAATACCTTCAGGGTGTCATTCGGGGTGGTAAGATGAAGGGTTCCTTGACTATACCCAACTCCGTCGTATGTAAATCCGGGAAGGTTGATGTCAACATTAGCCGTCTTTCCATAATTGCTTAATTTCCCTTCAATATGAGCTGGAGCATGTAGATTAAGAGGTATGTTAAAGAGTCCCTTGATAATATCCGTGTTTTTGATATTTACATTGAAAGCAAAATTGTTATTGGCCTTTACTGTAGTTTCTTTTAATCCAGGCAAGGTCGGTAGTTTATCAGCCAGTAACTGTTTCATACTTTGCAGCAGTGTAGCATAGTCATAGTTTCCACTCAGATGAGCCTGAATCTCCGGAGCAATCACGTCTAACTGTGAATGTTGGCTTTGCTTTTTGGCTTTGATGCAGATATTCTTGAATGTATAATTTCCTTTGATGCCCGTCCACTTATTGAGCATGAATGGTGAGAGATGGTGAATGTTGGCAGAAATGTCGTATTTGTTTTTATCAATTGCATAGTTTCCTTCCAGGTCAATGTTAATATTAGCATCCTTGATTTTTCCTGTTCCTGAGAGGTTGGAATGAAGCATTCTTCCATTGATGATAATATTTCGATAGGAGTAGCCTTTATAGTCAAAACGTGTGATGGTTCCCTTAGTCGTGAGATCCGGAAGCCCTTTAGAAGGAATGTAGCCGTCTATATCAAGATTAGCAGTTGTCAAGCCAAATTGTCTGTTGGCCAGAATACGTCCCATGTCCACTCGCTGAATATTGATCTTGGTAGTAAAATTCTTTCGGTGTTTACCTAAAGCGAGTATAGCCTTTCCTGCATCACAATTGACAGCCCCCTTTAATGCAATATTCTGGTTGTATCCCCCAATATCTCCTTTGAAACCGATGGTACCTAACCGATTGATGAATTGAGGTATATGGAACCTGGCACCTACATTGTCAAGAAGAAATTGTATACCATCTCTTCTCAGAAACAGATTACTGATATGAGTCAGCCAGTGATACTGATTGTTCCAATAACTCAGAGTCGCAGATGCTTGTAGGTTGATACTCCCTGTTGCTGCCTTGAGGTTCAGTCCGTTAATCTGAATGCGTGATGATGTTCCTTTGAATGAGGTATTTAAAAAAATAGGATTTACGAATTTATGGAGTTGTGGTATTAAGCAAGAAAAATCAGAAAGTGTTATTTTGGATTGAAGTATACTTCCCATAAATTCTAATGATGGCATATCAATCTTTTTTGCAGTCATCGAATAGGTTACCTTAAAAGGGCCGAGACTTAGGCTCGTTCCGGGAAGGTCCATCTCAAAGTTGTCCAGATTCGCTCCACTACGATTAGCGACCAACTTGAATCGAAGTTTCTTCAAATTCAATCCACTGGTTTCCTGAAAGGCCAGTTTCTTGACATTCAAGTCAATGGTATGGTCAGTGAGTTGATTAATAATAATATGGCTACTCACATCGGTAAGATGGAGATGATGAAAGTCGAGTGTGGAAGAGGGTGCAATATCCCTTTGGTCATATCTGATTTCTCCATGTCGGATAATAAGGCTGTTCAAGCGGAGGTTGAGTGGGGTTCGTTTTTTGCTCGGATGAGAAGCCAAGGAATCCAGGACAAACTGATAGTTAGGCTTTGCACTGGCAGTCTGTTTATATAATGAGACATTCATTCCGAATATCTGGGCGGAGGAAATAATGATTTTTCCTTTTGCAAGTGACAAAAGATCTACTTTCGCTGCCATTCGGGAAGCAGCGAACATGGAGTCACCTTTTTGGTCCAACATAGATACGTCATCAAGGATTAAACGATTGAAGAATCCTACATCTACTCGTCCTATGCTGGCTTTTGTGCCAAACTTTTCCTCTATTGCATCGGCCACCTTCGCTCCTAATAATCCTTGGACAGATGGAAGATGAAGTAAGATAATCAGAATGACAAATAGTCCGATAATGGTCCAGATGACCGTATTAATGATGTGCTTGAGTCGCTTCAGTTTTTAATACCTTAATTATAAGATGCAAAATTATCAAAAAAAAGTGTGTCTTGAAAATAAATCCCTATAAAAAATGTCATTTTATACGAATTCTGTGTATATTTGCAATTAGCAACTATTCGAATGTTTAATAAAGCCAAATAATAATGTAGTTATGGTAAATGTAATCAAGTTGCGAAGAGGCTTGAATGTTAATCTGATAGGAAAAGCAACGAGGGAAAAGATTAAATTATCAGAGGATAATGGATTGTTCGGATTTGTGCCTGATGATTTTGTAGGTGTCATACCTAAAGTTGTTGTCCATGTTGGTGATCAAGTGAAAGCCGGAGACGCACTGTTTGTTAATAAATTTTTTCCAGAGGTAAAATTTTCCTCTCCAGTCAGTGGGACGGTGACGGATGTTGTCAGAGGAGAGCGTCGAAAGGTCCTTTGTGTAAAGGTAAAAGCGGATAAAGAGCAGACTTTTAGGGATTATGGTCAGAAAAAGGTATCGGATCTTGATGGCGGAACCGTCAAGGAAATGCTTCTGAATGCAGGCTTGTTTGGTTTCATCAATCAATTGCCTTATGCTGTATCGACTACTCCCGACGTACAGCCTAAGGCGATTTTTGTATCTGCACTTCGGGATATGCCTTTGGCTTGTGATTTTGAGATGGAATTGCAAGGTAATGAGAATGCCTTCCAAACGGGATTGACGGCTTTGAGCAAGATAGCCCCTACGTATTTAGGTATTGGTGCTCATCAGATGTCCCCTGCGTTGGTTTCTGCACGAGATGTGAAGGTGACTGTTTTCCAAGGACCTTGTCCTGCCGGAAACGTAGGAGTTCAGGTAAATCATCTGAATCCGGTTAATAAAGGAGAAGTGGTCTGGACGGTAAATCCTTCCGCTGTGATTTTTTTCGGCCGGCTTTTTCTGACTGGGAAAGTTGATTTGACACGGACTATAGCTGTAGCCGGAAGTGAGGTGAAGAATCCGTCTTATATGGATGTACTTGTCGGGACTCCGCTGCAAACTATTTTAAAGTCTCGTCTGAAGGAATCTGGCCATATAAGGATTATAAATGGTAACCCTCTTACCGGAAAACATGCAGGACTTCATGATTTCTTAGGTGCTCATACCAGTGAAGTAACGGTAATACCGGAAGGCGATGCTGCTAATGAGTTCTTAGGCTGGATTCGTCCAAGGACGAAACAGTTTTCTATGAGTCATAGTTATTTCTCCTGGTTATTTGGAAGAAAGAGAGGGTATGATCTGGATGCCAGAATCAAAGGTGGAGAACGCCACATAATCATGAGTGGTGAGTATGATCGGGTTTTACCCATGGATATTTTCGGTGGATATCTCATTAAGGCTATTCTTTCTGGAAATATCGATCGTCAGGAACAGTTGGGAATCTATGAAATCAGTCCGGAAGACTTTGCTCTGGCTGAATTCGTAGATAGTTCCAAGTTGCCGTTACAGAAGATTGTTCGTGACGGATTAAATCAATTACGTAAAGAAAATGCTTGAATATAATGAGTCTGAAAAAATATCTGAATCGAATAAAACCCTGTTTTGAAGAAGGGGGAAAATTACATGCATTTGAGAGTGTTTATGATGGATTCGAAGCTTTCTTGTATGTACCGAACACAACGTCGACAAGCGGGACTAATATACACGACTCCATTGATTCCAAGCGGATTATGATACTTGTGGTTATAGCTTTGATGCCTGCTTTATTATTTGGTATGTATAATGTCGGGTATCAGAACTATATGCTTGCCGCCAGTAGATTTGCCGATCTTGTCCGCCCGGGATTTTGGGCCTTATTTGGATATGGCTTTTTGGCCGTTCTTCCTAAAATCATCGTCAGTTACATAGTAGGTCTGGGAATCGAGTTCGCCTGGGCTCAGTGGAAGCATGAAGAGATACAAGAAGGCTATCTTGTTACGGGTATCCTTCTTCCCATGATACTTCCTGTCAGTTGTCCATTGTGGATATTAGCTGTAGCTGCTGCCTTTGCTGTGATTTTTGCTAAAGAGATATTTGGGGGTACAGGAATGAATATCTTTAACGTTGCCTTGGTTGCCCGTGCTTTTATGTTTTTTTCTTATCCATCTAAGATGAGTGGTGCCAGTGTATGGGTGGCTACGGACAAAATCTGTGGATTGGGTTTCTCGTTGCCTGACGGGATTACTGCAGCAACGCCATTAGGGCAGATTAGTCAGGATATCCATGTACCGTATAGCCTGTGGGATATGTTTAACGGACTTATCCCGGGATCAATAGGTGAGACTAGTGTGATCGCTATTGCGATTGGTGCTTTCTTTTTGCTTCTCACTGGTATTGCCAGTTGGAAGACAATGTTAAGTGTTTTTGTAGGTGGTGGTATAACAGCAGCTTTTTTCTATGCTACTGGTTCTACTCCGATTCCCTGGTATGAACAACTTTGTCTCGGTGGTTTTGCCTTTGGAGCTGTGTTTATGGCTACGGATCCGGTCACCTCTGCCCGTACAGAAACCGGTAAATACATTTACGGACTGCTTATTGGCTTTCTGGCCGTGGTGATTCGGGTTAAGAATCCAGGGTACGCTGAGGGCATGATGCTGGCTATCCTTGTGATGAATATGTTTGCTCCATTGATTGACCATTGTGTAGTACAATCCAATATCTCCCGGAGAATGAAACGTGTAACCTCCAAAAATAAATGATGATGTCAGGAAAAAAGAAAAATAATTTGAATACAAATTCAAATGCCTATACGATCGTTTATGCAAGTATAATGGTTATTATCGTGGCCTTTATGCTGGCTTTTGCTTTCAAGGCTTTGGCTCCTCGTCAGAATATAAATGTAGCTCTTGACCAGAAAAAATGTGTGCTGGCTGCACTGAATATCCGTAATCTGACGAATAAAGATGCGGCAGCAACTTATGACAAGGTGGTGAAAACAGATGAGATTATCAACGAGTCGGGTAATGTCGTGAACCCTGGATCACCTGGTGCAGATAAGGCTGGTTTTAAATTGAACAGTGCCGATTATAAGGCAGGTCGGTTGGCGCTTTATGTGTGCCAGCTCAATGGTCAGCGAAAGTATGTCATACCGGTGTATGGTATGGGACTTTGGGGACCGATCTGGGGCTATATTGCCATTGATGCTGATAAGGCTACCGTTTTTGGAGCTTATTTCAATCATGAGAGTGAGACGGCCGGATTGGGTGCAGAAATTAAGGATAATGCAAAATGGCAGGAACAGTTCTGTCAGAAAAAGATATTCAAACCGGGGAGCAATGCTATTGCTTTGTCGGTAGTGAAGAAAGCAGATGTTACCGATCCTTCTACCCAATGTGATGCTGTAACGGGTGCTACGCTGACCTCTAAAGGTGTCAGCGCAATGCTACAGGAAGGTCTGGGAAAATATAAAGCATTTTTAATTCAGAAATAGAAGAGGAGAATAGATATGAGTAATTTGTTTTCAAAGGAGAACACGCAAGCATTCATCCAGCCATTGAATACCGACAATCCGATTATGGTACAGGTGTTGGGTATTTGTTCTGCTCTTGCTGTAACCTCCCAACTGAAGCCGTCTGTTGTGATGGGGCTTGCCGTGACAGTCATTACGGCATTTTCTAATGTGATCATCTCTCTGATCCGTAAAACGATTCCTAATCGGATTCGTATTATCGTTCAGTTGGTAGTCGTTGCAGCTCTGGTTACTGTTGTAAGCCAGATGCTAAAGGCTTTTGCCTATGATGTGAGTGTACAACTTTCCGTATATGTGGGACTGATTATTACTAACTGTATTTTGATGGGGCGCCTTGAGGCATTTGCAATGCATAACCAACCATGGCCAAGTTTTCTGGACGGTTTGGGCAATGGATTAGGATATGCCTTGATTCTGGTTATTGTCGGTGCAGTCAGGGA
>Ga0172377_10003016_pt1 | contig 17256 bp, 14 predicted proteins | sample Pumphouse3metaG_FD_119749 | JGI IMG/M metagenome (GOLD analysis project Ga0172377, IMG submission 119749) | Leachate microbial communities from a municipal landfill in Southern Ontario, Canada - Pumphouse #3 metaG | ecosystem: Engineered > Solid waste > Landfill > Unclassified | place: Canada...
ACGTTCCCCGTACCAAACCCTGCAAGGACCAGGCCCTGGATCTCTTTATTCGAAGCCAGGGAGGATATTATCCTTTCCCCGCCTCCCAGTGATGCATATACAAGCTCAACTGCTGCAGGAGTTTCAGGCTTTCTTGCAAGAAAACCCGGTCTTCTTACACTGCGGATGAACTTGACCTCATCATTCAGCATTTTCCCGAGGGAACCTTTTTCCGGTGACTGAAATATGTTCTCAGGACTCGTAGGATCCACCATGACCACTTCCGAGGCTGCAAAGAGTTCACCGCTTGAACAGACCAGAACTCCTTTGTCCCTTGCCTGTTCAGAAAGGGCTGCATTAACAGAGCACCTGAGATTCATCAGTCCCTCTTTAAGACCTGCTCGCCCCTGTACCATCAGGTTGGCAAATATTACAGGCTGCGGATGCTGCCAGAGAAGGTCTGTAAGATATGCCATCTCCTCCATTACTCCGCTTCCCGAGATCACAATTATGCCTGTATAGCCGTCTGAGACCAGCGTTTCAAACATATTCTCCATTTCTGCTGTCAACTTCATGGAGTAATGGTTGCTGGGCTGGCAGCTCCACTCGATCAGCTGGCAGCAATCTACTATGTCCTCCGGCAGATAATTTAAAAGCGAGCACGGATCAGCGTTTTCTTCATCTCCTGAAAAATTGCCGGCGATCACCAAAGCAAGCTTTGTCTTGGATTCCAAATCGATTCCTCCATCCTAAATGCTGAGAGCATACTACTATGCTCTCAACGTGCATTTTATCTCAAAGTCAGGCACGTTACAAACGAAATTATATTCCTCCCGGCTGCGATAAGTTACCGGAGCCTCGTGAGAATAAAATTTCTGTAGACTTTTGGTCTTTTTCAGTTTATCTTACTATGGGTGCGGGTATGCATGCGCATCATTATAATTTATCAAGAACATGCCGCTTACTATAAAGAGGAGTCCGGCATGGATATGATCAACTGGAGGAAATGAGATTTGGAAGCTTTATCAGGACTGTCAGCGATGTTTTCTTCACTTGTCAACTGGCTGGTTGAAGTTATTGGACACATGGGTTACCCGGGGATCATCGGACTTATGTTTCTTGAATCTTCTTTTTTTCCATTCCCAAGTGAGGTCGTAGTACCTCCGGCAGGTTATCTTGCGTGGAAAGGCGAGATGAACCTTTTGCTCGTTATTCTTTCCGGCATCGCGGGAAGTATCCTTGGAGGCGTCTTCAATTACTGGATAGCCGTAAAGTGGGGAAGACCTATCTTCGAGAAGTATGGGAAATACTTTTTTGTAACACATGAATCACTTGACAAGGCAGAGATCTTTTTCGCAAAACATGGACACATAAGCACATTTACGGGCAGACTGATCCCTGTCATAAGACAGTATATATCGCTTCCCGCAGGGCTCGCGAGAATGCCTATGGGACAGTTTTGTCTTTACACAGCACTGGGTTCAGGGATATGGGTGGTAATACTGGCACTCACCGGCTACTTCCTGGGAAGCAATCAGGAGCTGATCCACCAGGAGATCAAGAAAATTTCTATTTTACTGATAATAGCATGTGTAATTTTGACAACGGTCTACATCTGGAGATACAGAAAAAAAGAACAGGCTAAGAAAGACTGATAATAGTAGCTGCTCCTCAAGAGGAGGGTCATACTTTGTATTATTCGATAGGCAAGAAGCTTATGAAGATAGCAGAGGGAAGCGATGTTCCCCAGCCATTCATCGCTGTGGTGCGGTCTGATGCATTAAACGAGAAGGATCTGCCGCCGGGGTTCAGTGACTCAAGTATGCCGCGCTATCCAAAACCTCGCTTCTGCAAAGCGGAAGTCCACGAGGACATGCTTTCGGGAACTCTCTCTGTTCCTGAAAACAAAATGCTTGGGAAACATTCCGGATTTTCATATTACATAAGGAGCAACGGAGTAGTATTTGGAGACGATTCAGGGTTAGTTTCGTCCATCCTCGAAAAGATAGAGAAGACTTCAACATGGCGTGAGCCTTCTATCGGCCACTTTTTCTACGCTTTTATGGAGACGCTAGTTGAAGATGACCTCAGATACATTGAAAGTATAGAGGACCGGCTCGCAAAGCTCGAGGCATCCGTACTATCGGACAAACTTGAAGGCTTCATGTACAGCATCGTGGGGATAAGAAAAGAAATCCTGGCCCGTTCGCATTATTACTCACAGCTCTCCGATGTTGCACTGGAGCTCCTTGAAAACGAAAATGAGATATTTGATGACCCTTCTCTGAGACTGCTGAAACATTTTTCTGACAGGGCCCACAGGCTGCGCCAGGAAACTCAGATGCTGCGCGAATATTCCCTCCAGATAAGCGACGCCTACCAGACGCAGATCGACATCCGTCAGAATGTTGTTATGAAAGTGCTGACAGTAGTAACTGCAATATTCCTTCCCCTAACGCTCATTGCCGGCTGGTACGGAATGAATTTTGACTATATGCCTGAACTTCGTTGGGATTACGGATACCTTTATGTATTCATCTTAAGTATCATGGTCGTCATAGGATGCCTTTGGATCTTTAAAAGAAAGAAATTTCTTAAGTGAGCAAACCCTCATCAAAGAGACATCCGAAAAGGGCATAATACCCTTAGAGCAGCATCCGGACAGTCTTATGAAAGAGGTGACTGAATGAAGAAAATCTTATTTTCGATCATCCTTTTTACATTTATGGCACTGGCAGTATTTCAGCCGTTGGTAAGGATATGCGCCGAAGCTGCAGCAAGTTCCTCAACTGCAGTGAAAACGACAAAGGGGGGTGGTAGGATGACGTTCGCTTTTAAAGATGAGACTTACATCAGTGAAAAAGGAACTGCGGTGATCTATCTCGCCGGAGGGTGCTTCTGGGGACTTGAAAAAATGATGCAGTCGATCCCTGGAGTCGTAAGGGCAACAAGCGGATACGCCAACGGCGACGCCTCTATAAAGCCCGAATACAGAGAAGTATGTTCAGGGAGGACAGGTTATCGCGAAACTGTGCGTGTCGAATACAAAGAAGATAAGATCAGCCTTGACGCCATACTCTTTGCCTTCTTCGGGGCAATAGATCCGACAGTTAAAAACAGGCAGGGCAATGATATAGGAAGCCAGTACCAGAGCGGGATCTATTTTACAGATGAAAATTCCGCAAAGGCAGTCGAACACGTAGTAAAGGTCGAAAAGATGCGCCATAAAAACTTCGCAGTTGAGATAAAACCGCTGGAGTCATTTTATGATGCGGAAGAGTACCACCAGGATTACCTTGACAAAAATCCTGGAGGATACTGCCATATCACTCCCGCTGAGATGAAAATGGTTGAAGATATGACAGTCGACCCTGCCAAATACAGAAGGCCAGAAGATGAAGAAATAAAAAAGAGGCTTTCGAAAGAGGCCTATATGGTAGCAGTTGAGTCCGGCACGGAACCATCCTTCAACAACGAGTTCTGGGACCACAAAGAAAAGGGTATCTACGTAGATGCAGTAACCGGCGAGCCGCTATTTTCTTCAAAAGACAAGTTTGAAAGTCCGTGCGGCTGGCCTGCATTTTCAAAGCCCATCGACCCCAACACAATAGTCTATTTGAACGATAATTCTTTCGGGATGAGAAGGACAGAGGTAAGGAGCAGAGCAGGAAACTCGCATCTGGGGCATGTCTTCCACGGAGACCCTCACTCCCCAAACGGCACCCGTTTCTGCATAAACAGCCTTTCCCTCAGGTTCATCCCATTTAGCGAGATGGAGAAAAGGGGTTACGGCTACCTGACCCAGTACGTTGAGTGATATCACCGTTTATTAACGACCTAAAAAAAAGAGTCCCGGAAAGATAACTCCGTGACTCTTTTTTGATTTTAATAAAAGCTCTTTCGCTCAGGCAACAAACTATTCTTTTCTTCCAGCCATGAACTCTACGAACTGCCTTGCCGCCCTGCCTGAAAAACCTCCATGTTTGAGTTCCCACTGGACGGCTCCCAGTACCAGTTCCTCTTCTGAAGCATCTACCTCATATTCTTTTGCCAGGATCCTTACAATATTGAGATACTCTTCCTGCTCCGGTGAGAAATATCTGATCATGAGGCCAAACCTGTCGACCAGGGACATCCGCTCCTGGATCGTCTCGGATTCGTGCATGTCCTCATACTTGTCTTCCCTGTCAGCCCAGGTCTCTTTCATCAGGTGGCGTCTGTTGGATGTAGCATATATGAGGATGTTGTCAGGTCTTTTTTCAAGGCCTCCCTCTATGAAAGCCTTGAGGAACTTGTACTCGACCTCGAAATGCTCAAAAGAGAGATCGTCCATAAAAATAACAAACTTGTAGTTTCTGTTTTTTATGAGATCTACGATAGTTTCAAGGTCTTCGATCTGGTGTTTGTACACCTCGACCATCCTGAGTCCTTTCGGGGCAAACTCATTCAGAAGCGCTTTGACGGTGGAAGATTTTCCTGTGCCGCTCTCCCCGTAAAGCAGGACATTGTTTGCAGGCCTGCCTTCAAGGAATGCTGCTGTATTATCGACAACTATCTTTTTCTGCTCTTCATACCCGACAAGCCCTTCGAGAGATATTTCTTCAGTGTGTGTTACAGGGATCAATTCCCCTCTTTTGCCGTCCCACCTGAAAGCCTTGTTGAGGGCAAACTGTCCTGAGCCGTGTTTATAATGGAACTCCAAAATCTTTTTGTAAAAATCATCTGTATCCGCAGACTTCCTGAGTGCATCGGCAAATTCGCGGACAATATGTCCGGATGACCTGTCAAGCGCACCGTTTTCCAGCTTAAGCGGCTTATAATCCCCGTACCTTCCAAAAGCGGAAACTTCGAGGTCTTCATCAATGAGGTTCAGATCGAAATTAAAATAGAAACGGATAGTCTCAATATCCTCTTTTACGAGCCTGGAGAGAGTTCCGGAGAGCTCTTTCCTGCGTTCCTGAGCAAGCGAGAAAGTGGTCTCGAACTTTGCAAAAAGTATGGTTATCCATGACTGCCAGATATTGCCGTTTATTCCCATCATCTCAGCAGCCTCTGCCATGCGGCATACAGATTCACAGTACCAGGAGATAGCCTCTTGCTTGTAACTTTCGTCGATCTGACCGGCACTTTTGATCAGTCCGGATATGCATGCAAAGACCTCGTCTTTTTCAAGTTCCCTGAGGGCCATAAGTTCCTGTTTCATTTACTCTTCCTCGTCAGATTCCACCACTCCGGCTCTAGCTCTTGCTTTTTTTCGTTCATCCGAGTTGAGGATCATCTTACGGATCCTCACGTTGAGGGGCGTAACTTCGACAAGCTCGTCATCGCTTATCCATTCAAGCGCTGTATCTATTGTCATTATTCTCGGGACATCAAGGACCGTTATCATATCTTTCGTAGCTGATCTGTGGTTGGTCTGCTGTTTTCTCTTACTTGGGTTGCAGGGCATGTCCTTGTTTCTCGAGCTCTCTCCTACGACCTGTCCGTTATAAACAGGCTCTCCGGGCTTAACGAAAAGCGTTCCGCGTTCCTGCAGATTATCGAGGGCGTAGCTCGTAGTCGTCCCGCTGTCCATGCTCACAAGGGAGCCTCTGCTTCTTGATGCTATGTCTCCTACCCATTCGCCGTAACCAACGAATCTTGAAGCCAGTATCCCGAGGCCTCTTGTATCTGTAAGAAACTCTCCTCTGTAGCCTATAAGACCTCTTGTCGGTATCCGGAAAGAAAGCCGGAGCACTCCGGTGCCGCCGTTTTCCATGTTCTTCAGCTCACCTTTGCGCTGAGCCAGTTTCTGTATCACGACGCCCTGATATTCCTCCGGAACGTCTACGATGACTTCCTCCATTGGTTCCAGCATTTTGCCTCTGGCATCGTGCTGGACTATGACTTCAGGTCTTGATACACATATTTCAGAACCTTCCCTGCGCATCTCCTCGATCAGAATGCCAAGATGAAGTTCACCTCTGCCTGAGACCTTAACTCCATCGGGACGGCCGATATCATCCATGCGGAGCGCAGGATCTGTTTTTGTCTCACGTTCAATTCTGGCCTTTAGCTGCCTCAGGGTTATAGCGTTTCCGTCCTGACCGGCAAATGGGCTCGTGTTGACAAGGAAGAACATTGAAACTGTAGGTTCTTCAATATCCAGCGGGTGCATCACATGTCCGGAAAGTTCAGGCGAGTTGATCGTGTCACCGAGGTCTATATTCTCCGGTCCTGTAAACCAGACAATATCCCCGGCTCCGACAGCGTCCACTTCAGTCCTGATAAGGCCGTTGGTCACATAAAGGTGGGTACAGGAGGAAGTATCAGTAGAAACTATCTCCCAATCGGTCTGATCGTAATCTTTCCATCTTGTATGTGTCCTGACAATTTTGTCTCCCCTATGCAGAGTGCCCTGAAGGATCCTTCCGCACCCTATCCTTCCAAGATATTCGCTCCATGAAAGAGTGCATATTTGCATGAGGAAGGGCTTGTCCATCTCAGCCTGGGGCGCCGGGACTTTATCTATTATTGTTCTGAAAAGGTCGTCCATTCCAGCCTTGGTGTTATCTTCCCTTTTGTCGAGATCGTCAACGAACCAGCTCTGAAGACCTGAGCCATAGAGGACCGCAAAATCGCACTGTTCCTCCGTTGCTCCAAGTTCTATAAAAAGATCGAAAGTTTTATCAAGAGCGCCGTTTGGATCTGCATTCGGTCTGTCTACCTTATTTACGATCACGATGGGATTTAGTCCCAGTCTGAGAGCTCTCATGAGAACATATCTTGTTTGGGGCATCGGTCCCTCGTTCGCGTCCACAAGGAGGAGAACAGAATCTACCATTGAAAGGACTCTTTCAACCTCCCCAGAAAAATCCGCATGCCCGGGAGTATCAACAATGTTTATCTTGTAGCCGCCCCATTCGACTGTGCAGTGCTTGGCCTTTATAGTTATGCCCCGCTCGCGCTCAAGCGTTCCGGCATCCATGACACGTTCTTCCACTACCTGATTATCCCTGAAAAGCCTCGCCGATTTAAATATACCGTCGATAAGGGTGGTCTTGCCATGGTCGATATGGGCTATAATGGCTATGTTTCTGATCTTTGATGAGTCCTGCATTGTTTTTGTTCCCTTCATCTGCAGATTACCGCTAAACGGCACAGATATTTTCAAAATTTAGATACATCGATATTTGACAAACGAGAATTATATCATTATATACGTATTCAAGTCAAAAAATATAGCCGCCATAAAGGCGGCCAAAACAGAATATATCGTTTTATTTATCAGTCCCGGTCGTCCCTTACCGATCTTAGATCAGCATAAAGGGTGTATCGGCTTCTTCCCATCTCCTTGGCAAGGCTTTCGATAGATCCCTTAAGTTTGAAAAAACCAAGACTGTCCATAAATTTAATACACTGTTTTCTCTCTTCGCTGTTTAAAAAATTCAGCGGTTTGCCAAATTTCTTTCTGGCTTTTTCGATAAGGGATTCATGGCCTTTGATCCCGCTGAACTTTTCTGTTTTAACACTTTCAAAAGAGAGCGGGGTCGTCCTCATCATAAAATCGCCCATGTCTTTCAGAATGCTCGCCTTTGTCATGTCAAAATTAATGCAGAGAAAGCCAACCAGTTTATCCTCTTCATCTTTTATGAGTGCCACGCCTGAACGCATAGGTCTCCCATTCCCCGCTTCGGATGGGTAGTTGGCGATATAGTCAACCTCAATGGATCTGGGGTCTGACATAAGGAATTTTCCGAAGTCCGTCATAGGTGCGTTTACATCCCTGCCGGTAAGGTTGCCGTTTACAAGGGCAACTATGGATGTGTCGCCGTCAGAAACATCATGAAGAACTATTTCATAGTCACTTCCCAGCATTTTACCGAGAAGCTCCACGACAGGTATGAAGGGAAGAAGGACAGGATGGACTTTTTTTAACATATACTCGCCTCACAAAAAACTGACGGGAGAACATCATTGATCATCTCCCGTCAGCAAAAGTTTATTGCTAGAGTTTGATAACAGTACCTACTCCTGCTTCAGATGCCTTTTTAACGACCTCTGCTGCAGCTACTATATCAAGTGTTGCAAAACCGACCGTCTTCATGATCGTGATTTCGTCTTTGGAGCGGCGGCCCTCGGCTTTGCCCAGGATCAGTTCGCCAAGCTCTCCGGCGATCGAATCAGAAGAGAAGAGACCTTCTTTCATGGGAATGATAAAATCTCCCGCTTCCGAAAGGACTGCTTCACGGTTATCTACAAAGATCCTGCCGGCACGGCGGATAAGCTCTGCAGGCAGCTCCCTCTTGTCTGGGGTGTACGAGCCAACTCCGTTTATATGGCATCCGGGCTTGATGTCCTCATTGGAGAAGACCGGGGTTGCTGACGTAGTGACTGTTGTTATGATGTCTGCATCGGTTACAGCTGCCTTCGAAGAAGCCGCTTCGACAAGCTTAACCCCAAAACGGTCTGCAAGCGGCTGGTTCTTTTCAACGAAGGCCGCAGCACGTCCGGGAAGCGCATCAAATATCCTTATCTCCTCAAGTTCCCTGACTGTCATAAGTGCCTCCAGCTGGGCAGGTCCCTGGCCGCCTGTTCCAAAAAGTGCCGCGATCCTGCTGTTCGGGTTAGAGAGGAGTTCTGTTGCTGCGCCTGAGATCGCCGCTGTTCTGATCTGAGTGAGTGTTGTGCCTTCAATTATTGCGGTAACGAGTCCTGTTGTGCCGTCTATAAGCGCTACTGTAGCCGGAACGACGGGGATACCCTTTTCAGCGTTTGCAGGGAAATAGGATACCAGCTTCACCCCTGCCATATTGAGTTCTCCCCCTACATAAGCAGGCATGAACATACACTGCCCGGCCTTTGATTCTGTCTCGAGGTTTATGCGGAGGGGAACAATAGCCTTACCCTTCGTATGGAGGACAAAGGCCCTTTTATCTGCCTCTATCGCATCTCTCATAGTAAACACAGAAAGAATATCTTCTCTCGATAAAAGTAACATCTGTGGCACTCCTTTCTTGGTCGCTTCAGTCTTTTCAAATTCTTTGGATATTATACTTCATTGAAAAGACTATTGGTTTGTAGCTAACTGACGATCATATTTTATTTTTTTGTGAACGCAGCGCGCAGCAGATCAAGGCCTGCTATCAGGATGACCGCTGCAACTACCCACTGGAGCATGCTGGTATCAAGACTTTTGACGATAAATACCGCAGCGAGGACTCCGAGTATGCCGAAGATACTGCTGAAGAGAGTTATCTTTCTGGCATACTGACCGAGACGTACGAATTCCATACCGCCGACCGGAACAGAGAATGTGCATGCGCCCATCATTACAGGGAAAGCAATAGCCGGGTTGAGTCCAAGTGCGTAAACTGTCGCCATCGTAGGAGCGTAAGAACCGACTCCGACGTTGTTAAGTGCACCGTAGACCAACAGAAGCACCATGCCGAGTGCAAGTTTCCCGCCGGTCAGGCCTGTAGCCTCACCGCCCGAGGGCAACAGTCCGAACTTGCCTGCAACCACGAAGAATGACGCGAGCACAAGTCCGACTCCCATGAACATCCTTATGTGTTTTACCGGCATCTTTACAACAAAACGCGGACCAAAATAAGCGCCTATCATCTGTGAGACTATCAGGAGCACAAGGGTCATCTGATCAACGTCAATTGATGATATGTAAGCAAGGGCCATGACAGCTACCGGTATTGCGCACTGTGTATTGAGCGTTCCTGGAAGCTTTGCGTCATCAACAAGCTTTCTTGCACGGTAAAGGACAGTTGAAAGCGCGAAATCGGAAATACCGAAAGTCGAAAAGAAGAAACAGACTGCTCCCCAGACTGCAAGGAGTATATTGTTTCCCGGTTCTGCCCATGCTTCCTTTTTGTGTTTCATGAAATCTGTAAAGAATCGGAATGCGAAAAGCCCATTGACCAGAACTATTAACAACAGCAGAATTTTGACCATACTTACCAGCCTCCAATTTAATGTGATTTAATTCACTTTGAAAATGATAACATTTCATACACTTTTTTGTCAACTATACAATTTTTTATATTTTATGGCAGAGAAATAAAAAATCACCGCCCATATAATGTCAGCGGTGATTTTCTTGCACTTGTGAAATGTCTTTGGTTCTTATTCGTTTCAAAACTTCGGGATTCACAAGATTTGGCGGGACTCTTCCCTCAAGAGCTTCGATCAGGTTCGTAGCGGCAAGCCGCGCCATCCCCTCCCTGGATCTTTGGGTGGCACTCCCTATGTGAGGCATCATCACAACGTTCTCTAGCTTGAGCAGCGGTTCATCCATAGGAACAGGCTCTTTCTCATATACATCAAGGCCCGCTCCGCAGATCCAACCCTCCGAGCATGCACGGAAAAGGGCTTTCTGGTTAACGACAGCTCCCCTGGCAGTGTTTATGAGCACCGCATCTTTTTTCATCATACGAAGCTCTCTTTCTCCTATGAGCCCTGCCGTCTCATTTGTCAGGGCGCAGTTGAGAGATACAAAATCGCTTCTTTTAAGGAGATCTTCCAAAGTTACGTATTCAGCACAGAGTTTTTCTTCATATTCCGTTTTGCGTGTCCTGCACGTGTATATGATCTTCATTCCAAAGGCCAGCGCTCTTTTTGCGACAGCCCGGCCTATTTCCCCGAATCCTACGATCCCAAGAACGGAACATGAAAGGTCTTTACCGACAAACTGGTTTGGAGACCAATGGGTCCAGCCGCCCTCCCTCATTATCCTCTCGTTCTCCATCGCCTTTCGGGCAGACATAAGCATGAGCATCATCGCCGTGTCAGCTGTTGCATCCGTAAGCACCCCGGGAGTGTTGGTCACCATTATCCCAAATTCGGTCGCAGCCTTTATGTCAACGTTGTCATATCCGACAGAATAGAGGCTTGCGATTTTCAGCTTCACTGCCTTTTCAAAAAAATCCCTGTCCATATGAATGCCCATCGTCATTATCAGGCCATCGGCCAGGGGAATATCTCTTAACACGGTCTCGGGATCCGGCTTGCCGTCGATGCTCCAGAGCTTGTGATCGACCTTCCCTTCCAACAGTGACATTCCGGTATCCTGTATTAGCTGGGTCAGAAATACTTTAGGTTTTGACATCAACATCATCTTCTCAGCAAACTTATGGAAGCCGCTCCATAAAGCCCGGCATCTGCTCCGAGCGAAGAGACCTCAATTCTGAGATGCTCCCTCATAGGCAGCGGAAGCCATGGAAGTGTCCTAGTTTCCAGTTCTTCTGCGATCCCCTCTGCTTTGCTCATGCCTCCGCTCAGTATGATCTTTTCGGGATCCAGAACTACGATAAGCGAGGCTATGCCTCTGGCCATCGTTTCAAGCGCGTTTGAGATGAGGTTATCGGCTCTCTTGTCATTCCGCATCTGCCACAGTGATCTGAAGTCAGCGGGCAGCCCCTCTTTGGCCGCCTTCTGCTCAATGTGATCTGCCGATGCAATTGTTTCCAGATGTCCTGCACTGCCGCATCCGCATCTGATGTCTTTGAGCTCTGATATCGAAATGTGTCCGGCCTCCCCGGCCATCCCATGAGCTCCTGTCACAAGCCTGCCGTTAACAAATATGCCAGAACCTATGCCGGTACCGAGCGTGAGCACGATAAAATCCTTACATCCCCTCGCGGCACCGCAAAATGCCTCTCCAACGGCAAAGCAGTTGGCATCGTTTTCCATTGCAAGCAATGGCGACATTCCCCTCTTTTCAAGGGCTTGCCTAAGGTAGTCGAGGAAAACAATATTCTCAAGTCCGGAAAAATTGGTAAGTTTTGTAATGATCCTGCGTGAAGCATCTAAAAACCCCGGTATGCCTACACCGGCAAATGATATGCCCCTGCCCTGCGAGACCTCCGCAATCATATCCGCTATGCAGTTCACGACTTCCCCAATGTCCCTGCCTTCGGGAGTATCCCTGTCTACCCTGTTGAGGATACGGACATCTTTACCCTCTGCCTCGACAAGGGCCGCTGATATGGTATGTCCTCCTAGATCAACACCTATAGAGAGCAACTTCGTCAATACCCCGCGAGCGATGCGCAGTCGATCGAGGAAGAGCACCAGCGCCTTATCTCAAAAATATCCTCTGTGGTAAAGACCATTGTCCTTCCGGATACCCTCTCGCTTCCGGGAACGAGTCCCGCAGCATCTGCCTGCGCTGTTGTATGAAAAGTAAGCTCCGCTTTATAGGGGGCTTCCATCTTCAGAACAGGGCTTTTACCTTCTGCCGCTGCATCCAGAGCTTTTTTAACAGCTTCCGACAACAGGGCTGCGGTCTCATCCGGAGTTTTTGTAAGTGCTGCATTCCTGCCAAGTCCATCTTTAAGGGCGCATGTGACAAGCGTCTCGCCCAGCAGGCTGGATGCCTCAAGACATACTGCGGTATCACCTGCCACCATGGAAACAGGAACCTCGAGGGCTCCGCAGAAAAGCGCGTTTAGTCCGGTTTCCCCAAGCCTGATTCCATTGACTTTGAATCCGTATACAACTTTGGAGTTGTATGTATGGTCAAGTACAGCTTTTTCTGTGCCCGCCATAGCGTGATAACCAATGAAGATGGCAGCGTCGTGACCGGAGACTCCCTCTACCATGCCCAATATCTTTGGACTTCCGGTAATGAGCGAGACCCCGCGGGGAAACATCGATACGTCAAGGTTTATCATACGGTCATGAGAGTCGTTCACGGTTACGGACTCAGCTCCCCAGCTTAGGGCCGCATTAACTGCAGCAATGGTGTCATGGAGCTGCATCCTCCGTCCGAATTCGTATCCCAGGTTTCCGTACGCCACCTGTTCTGCAGAGACTACTCCGGTCGAGCCTTCCATATCTGAGCTGATATATACCTTCAAATCAACATGACTCCTTCCACCGTGATACAAAATCCGGATCCTGCAGCATCAGCCTACCAACACCAACGAGGTCACAGACGCCATCCCTGAGTAATTTCTCTGCCGTCTGCGGATCTTTTATCCCACCCGTGCATTCAACCAGCGCTGAGGATCCGACCGAACCCTTGATCCTTTCTGCATAGGGAGCAAAATAGGCGCTGTCTTTCCTGTCTGCCCCGAATCCGCAAAGATTACCTGTAATGCTTATCATATCCACACCCAGACCAACAAGTTCTCGGGCAACTGAAACAGTATCGTCTATCGACAGTCCTCGGGGATTTTCACCCGGAAGATAATCAGCAACGCCAAGACGAACTGACAGGGGGATATCCTTAAGCGACTGTCTTATGCCATCTGTAATTTCATAGAGCAGTCTCGCTCTTTTTGCATCTGTCCCCCCATATTCATCGTCCCGCCTGTTAGTAAGGGGGCTAAGGAACTGTCCCAGAAGATATCCGTGGCTTGCATGTATCTGGATACCGTCATAACCTGCTGTTTTGACCATGCGAATAGCCGCGCTGATAAAATCTTCCGCTGTTTTCTTAATTTCACTTCGCGTCATGATTTCAGGTTTTCGGCCAGGTTTATCCCAGTGGTCACCTACGGGGATACCGGAGGGTGACTGGGGCCTGTATCCTTCCATATCGAAAACAGCGGGGTCGGCGATCTTTGCACCCGCATGATTTACCTGAACCATACAAAGTGCAATGCCTTTTTTAAGCACTTCTGATATTTCCATGTGTTTTTTCGCAACTTCGTCACTGTCAGCAAGAAATTGCGCAGGCCTGGTCCTTCCGCAGATATTTACTGCATGGTGCTCTGTTATTATGAGTGCAGCCCCTGATGCGGCAAAACGCCCGTATATTTCCAACGATCTTTCAGAAGGAGTACCGTCCTCTTTGGAACTTAAAGATGCAAGGGGCGCCGAAACTATTCTGTTATTCAGGATGTTGTTTTTCAGCTCTATCGGTTCAAAGATCATGTGACCGCCTCCTTTAGACGTTGAATCTTATTTCAATGATATCCCCGTCTTTGACCAGATACTCTTTGCCTTCCAGCCTCAGGCATCCGGCCTTCCTGCATTCATCGAAGGAGCTCGCATGTTGTTTGTAATCTTCAAAAGCAACGACCTGAGCCCTTATGAATCCTCTTGCAAGATCAGAATGGATAGCGCCGGCTGCATCAACGGCATTGTCTCCGGCACGCAGGGTCCACGCACGGACTTCATCAGGACCGCAGGTAAAAAAGCTTATCAGACCAAGCACCCTGTAAGCCTCTTCAATGAGCCTTTCCCTGCCGGGTTCAGTAATATCGAGGCCTTCTGTGAATGCGGCAGCCTCTTCTTCATCAAGCTCAGCTATATCCATTTCAAGGCTTCCATAAAGAGTGCAGAGCTTTACTCCCTGTTCATCAGCCCTCTTTTTCAGTTCATTCCATTTGGGTATCTTTGTCTCATCTGACTGCGAATCATCGAGGTTAAGCAGGATTATCTCAGGCTTGGAAGTCACGAATGAGAACCCCCTCAGAAGGCGCCACTCGGCTGGCTTCAGTTCGATGCTCCGCAGCGGTCTCTCTTCCAGAAGGCATTCGAAACACTGATCAAGGAGCCTCTTCTCAGTCTCTTCTTCGGGAGTGAGCTTTTTTTTGGACTTCAGCTTTCCAAGCCGGTTTTCGATGACGGCCAGGTCCCGGAATATCATCTCATTTTCAATAATGTCCCAGTCACGCAGCGGATCAACGCTGCCCTCGGGGTGTTCTACAGATTTGTTGCTGAAACACCTGATGACCTGAATGAGGGCATCAGCATCAGCGACAAAAGAGAGGAAGGAGTTGCCAAGCCCTTCTCCCTTGCCCGCTCCGCGCGAGAGGCCGGCAAGATCTACAAACTCGACCTGAGCCGGAGTCACTTTTTTGGGTTTGTGCACTTCGACCAGAAAATCAAATCTTTTATCCGGAACTTCGACGACAGCCTTGTTGGGGTCCGTCTTCCCGCCGGCATAGGGTTTTACCTCCGCGCCGGCCCTCGTTATCACGTTGAATACTGTAGATTTGCCGCTCAGGGGCAGCCCCACTATTCCGCAGTGCAGCATTCCAATACCACTCCATTCTTATTTGTAGCAGTGATTTTTTATCATCTCACAAAAGCCCCGAACTTCAAAGCCTTACACACATCAATTTCAGATGACAGCCATATCTCTTCGTCTGCCTGCTTAAGTCTACTACAAACAGCCGCTGATGAGCAATTAAGCCCGGAAAGAGAGAGCACGCTCTTAAATATTCCGTACTATTTATATTTGCGGTGATCACTTATTTTTTATTCAGACCTTACTTCAGTAAAGATCACATATTTGGTGATATATCCTCTAAAGCTCTCCTATACCTGAGATATTTGCACCTTAAAACAAAAAAGGATATATTGAAATTAGGCTATATATTTCTTGACAAGGCTATAACGCCGTAGGATAATCGGTTAGCCTAAAGTAACTGATAAAATCTAACAATGGGGGACTGTACCATATGAACCTCTTACAGGTAAAAGACGAAGAGAGTGCTGTAATAAAGAGCATACCGCAGGGTGAATCAGGCGAACGCCTTGAAGCGCTCGGACTGCGAGTGGGCAAAAGGATCCGCAAGGTTTCCGGCATGCCCTTCGGTGGCCCGATAACCCTCCTGCTCGACGGAAGGCACTTCGCCGTGGCACATGCCATTGCCGGCAAGATCGAAGTTGAAGGCGTAGACTCCCCTCCCCAGCCGGTTGTAGAAAAAAGCCGCCTGTGGCCTAAATTTATATGAGCTGCCGCGACTGCAGCCTCTGCAACGTCAGAGGCAATAAATGCCCTTCAATGTCTCAGGACTGCGGACGCGTACTTCTTATGGGAAACCCCAACGTTGGAAAGAGCGTCTTCTTTTCAAGACTTACGGGAACACATGCTCTCTCTTCAAATTACCCAGGCACAACTGTAGGCTTTACTGAGGGAACAATGAGATATGGCGGCAAAACTGCCAGACTGATCGACGTTCCGGGAGCGTACACACTTGACCCGACCAATGAAGCAGAAGTAATAGCACGCCGCATTTTAAAAGACGGCGCTGATGTTGTTATCCTTGTTATCGACGCCACTGCCCTCGAAAGAAACCTCGTCATGGCGATCCAGGTGCTCGAGCGTGGTATCCCCGTTGTCGTCGCACTCAACATGGTCGATGAGGCAAGGCACAGGGGGATCCTGATAGACATCCCAAAACTTGAAGAAGAGCTGGGCGTCCCGATAGTTCCGACCGTAGCAGTAACCGGCCAGGGCCTTAGCGAGCTTGTGTCAAAAATGGAAGATGCAAGGGTGAGTCCTTTGCAGCCCATGTCCAAAGAAACGCGCTGGCTCGCCATAGGTGAGATCATAACGAAGGTACAAACTGTAACACACAGACACCATACGACCATGGACAGGATCGAAGACATCTCCGCACACCCAGTGCTCGGAGGCATAATGGGCTTTCTTGTCCTCATTATGGGATTTATGGCGATAAGGTTCGTAGGTGAGGGCATAATCACCTATGTAACAGATCCGATTTTTGAGAACCTCTGGATGCCTGTGCTGCAAAAACTAAACACTATGCTCGGAGAAGGACCGATAAGGAATATCCTTATCGGAACTTTAATAGAGGGCGAAATCAACTTTGAGCAAAGTCTCGGAGTTCTCTCAACAGGGATCTATGTGGAATTCGGAATGGTCCTTCCCTATATAATCGCATTCTACTCAGGCCTCAGTTTCCTTGAGGACTTCGGCTACCTGCCGAGGCTCGCCGTTGTTTTTGATGCCCTTCTTCACAGGTTCGGAATACATGGCTATGCAATAATCCCCACTCTGCTTGGCTTCGGCTGCAACGTCCCCGGGATCCTCGGAACACGCGTGCTTGAATCCGAGAGGGAAAGATTTATAGCCGCCACTCTTATATCTGTGGGTATCCCATGCGTCTCTATCCAGGCAATGCTTTCAGCAACGCTGGGTGAGTTCGGGATGATATATGTCGCGGCCGTCTACGGGATACTCTTCTGCGTATGGCTCGTACTGGGCAGGATAATGCACCTGACATTGAAAGGCTACAGTCCCGAACTGATAGTAGAGATCCCGCCCTACAGGATGCCCTCTATGAAAGCCTGGCTAAACAAACTCTGGTTCAGGATCAAGGATTTCCTATATGAAGCCACTCCCCTTGTGCTGTTTGGGATATTCCTCGTTAATATACTTGAGACCCTTGGTGTTATGAAAAAGGTCGCGGATGCCCTCTCCCCGATATTTGAAGGCTTCCTTGGACTTCCTCCCGCGACAGCGATTCCTATAGTTATGGGTGTATTCAGGAAAGACATCGCCATGGGGCTGCTCATTCCGCT
>Ga0172377_10003022_pt1 | contig 17242 bp, 14 predicted proteins | sample Pumphouse3metaG_FD_119749 | JGI IMG/M metagenome (GOLD analysis project Ga0172377, IMG submission 119749) | Leachate microbial communities from a municipal landfill in Southern Ontario, Canada - Pumphouse #3 metaG | ecosystem: Engineered > Solid waste > Landfill > Unclassified | place: Canada...
GTCTGGTTCAGGGAGTCCCGGCATTTGCGCCAGTCGCGGCATTCCGTCTGGCGCTGCTTGATAAGATCGAGGACTTTGCTTTCGATCACTCTGGCGATAAAGGTGCTTTCCCGGCTTTTTTCCGGATCGAAATTTTCTATCCTTTTATAAAGCTCCAGAAATAGTTCCTGCTGAATGTCCGGAACGTCATGTTCGGTAAAGCCGAACAACCCGATCAGCAGCCGGGCCCGGCGATGAATGATTTTTTTCGCCAGAAAAAATAATTCCGGCTCGGTGGGGCTATGAGGCGAGTGTTTACCCATTGAATTTTCCTTATCCATATAAAGCTCCGTTTAACAGAACCTGAGACCGCCTCCGCCAAAGCGATTTTCAGCAGATCAGAAAGCATGTCTCTCTATAAGGAATAAGGACGACATTTCGTGTCGCATTACGACATTTCGTGTCGCATTGGGGTTTTTTGATGATTTTTTTCGATTTTTTTCAAAAAAAATGCCGAATCGAACCCTTTTTATCAAAAAAAGAACCGATCCGGCTTTTGTTACGAAGATATCTACAAATGCCAATCAACATCACAAGTTGGAAAATATCCGGGATTTTGCCCATATTTTACCGCATTACGAAAATGCGTTGCCAAAGATTTATCATGTTCAGCTACTTTATCAATAGCAAAAACCACCGGCCTTCTAAATGCATCAGCAAGCCGTTTCATTTGGTCTGCAAGTTTTTTTCGTTGGCCGTCAGGAGCCACCGCTTCGTATATAGCGGCGCTAATGCAATCCAGTTCCTTCTGTAATTGTTCCGCCATTGAATTGTTTCCAGATTTTTTTGCTTTTTCCAGATCTTCGGAAATTAACATGGCTTCTTTCCGATATTGCCGGATCGCGGTTTCATCGGCGATATTATCGGCTCCCGTTACCGGAGCATCCCGAAGCGAAAAACCTTCTTCAAATTCATCCATATCCACATGGTCAACTGAAGTATAATCCTCAGATTCACCGGAGATGCTACGCATAATTTCAACAACCGGAGTAGCTGTATTTGGCCGCTCCAGCATGAAATGCAGATAAGCCGCCCCGGTGTTACAGTTGGTCAGAATAAATTTCTCATCCCCCTGATAACGCACCTCCCACGCATCCCCGCATTTGCGGAAGATGTTTTTCGGCTCGGGTTCCGGTGTTGACGGCGTTACCAACTGCGCCAGGTTGCATTCCCGGATTAACTCCAATTCCGTTTGCGCGTTGAAGTCGAGGACTTCATTAAGCGGCACGAACGCCGATCCCATATCATTTAAGATTTTTTCGCTGGTTCCGTGGATGACTTTCCGGGCGCTTACAAGCAAAATATACGGTTTGTGTTCTTCGCAGTTGAGCCGGTAGATCAGGTCCATAATCTCATGATTCCAGCTTTTCAAGGTCATATAAACCGTTGCCGATTTGCCACCGGGCAACGGAACCACACCCAGCTTCCAGGTGTCTTCCTCTTTTCCGAATTCCTCGATATGCGGGATGATTTTAAGTATTTTTGTTATCTCCGGCAGCAATCCGCTGGGTTTGATAGTGAAAAACAGCGCATCGGCTTTTTCGATTTCATATGACTTCAGCGGCCATTCCCGGCACACCGCCTCATATTTGCCTTCCCATTCACAAACTTTGCGGAAACCGCAGGACGGATCGCACTGGTCAGGGCAGGTAATCACCTCCGCCATTTTCCCGGTCGGGGCCAAATACAACCTATGTAGCTTATCAAAGTCAAGCCCGTCTCCTAATTTAAGCCGCCAGTCGGCCAATGCTGCTTCGGCTCCTAAACGTCTGCTGATAAAATTCCAGAACTTTTCCGTTTTATTGTCGTCGTACATTTTTAAACTCCTTTATTGTCAGCCACTCTTCGATTCGGCGGCCGTCATCGTCATATTTGAATTCGGCAAGATTGCCGTCCTTGATTTTTACCATCCGTTCTATTTTGGAATCCTTAAATTTGACCCGGAACTTTGCGCTGATGATTTTCGCGTTTTCCAGCAGTTCCAGCTTAAAACCTTTGATTACCTGGATCGCCAGCTCACCATGAATGGCGGCGATTTCGCCTTTGTCAGTGGCAAACTTGCATTGCACCAGGGTAACTGATTCCATGCCGGTAATTTCTTTACATTCCAGCGCTTTTTCGCCATCCTTCATCAAAGGTTCCAGCGTAAACACCTTGTCGCCGCTGAAATATTCCCGGTCGCCATAGAACACATGCCCGAACAATGTCCGGTAGGCTTCAACGATCCATGGGGCTTTGCGGTAGATCGCCAGCCGGATTTCCGAAATCCTGGGCCGCAGCGCCACGATGTCGAAGCGTTCGGGCTGATAATAGATGGTATTCGTTTCGCCTTCAGGAGTGATCGAACTGTCGCGGGTAAGCGGTTCGCCCTTGCGCAGCATAAAGCAGTATTCGTCCAATTCCTCGAAAACGACGATCCTGACCGTGCGGCCCCGGCGTTTCCGGCTGAAAATCCGGTTTAGCAGCCGGGCAAGTTTCTGCCGCAAATGCCGGCTCGGAGTCGCCATGGTCTGTTTTTTTATGGACTCGCCGTGAAAATAAACAAATGATCTCGGCGCTTTGCCGCTGAATTTAGCCTGGAGCTGTTCCAATTTTCGCGGTTCATGCAGCCAAAGCAGCAATGCCAGGTCGGCGGCCGAGACATTGTCGCCGAGTTTAGCCGAATACGGTTTATCGCTGACTACATCCTGCAGCAGATCGAAATTGCGGTCGGCGGACATTTCATCGATTAAGGCCAGAGCATCGAACATCCTGGTATTGATTTTGCCCGTTGGGAAAGCCAGCCGCCGCCCAAGGTTGTCATAATCGATTTTACCGTCTTTATCCGGAACGATATCAAATTCAGGGAAGCGGTGCAGAAACGCCAGCAGCAGTTCCGGCGCGACCTGACGCAAGAATTCCGGCTTTGAAAACCGGTGCAGATTGTAGATTTTCATACGATTTTTTCAGATTGGTTTGCCACGGCAGACCGGCGTTTGCCGGTCTGTCGTGACAGGTTATATGTGTGTTTATTCGTCGTTGTCCTTTCCTTGGAGCGCAACGATAATATTGCTCCAGAGATTCTGCATCACCTTCGATTTTGCGGCCCGCGAATTCGCCGAGAGCTTGTCCGCCGCGGCTTTCAGGCCCGTTTCAAGTTCGACGAGGCGTTCGTCTTCGGGTTTATCCCAGGACTTGTAGAGCTCGGCCAGGAGAAGCCTGACTTCCTTGATACCCTTGACGTAAAAGGCCAGCTTCATGTTACCGAGGCATTCCAGGGCGTCATGGAGCGCCGTTTCCAAAGCGTCCAGGCGCGGATTACCAGTAGCCCGGTGTTTCGGCAAACGTTGGTATTCCGGCTTGGCTTTTTCCCTTGTTTTCCGGATACGCCTGGGTTTGGGATCGGACGCCGCATCCGCCAGGGGTTCTGCCGGCTGCGCCGGGGGTGCCGGAGCTTTGGCCTCCGCATCGCCGGCGCTTTCCGCTGACGGCTCCGGCTTTTTCTCTCCGAAATGCTCGCGGATTTCCTGGAGCAATTTATCCCTGTCGTTCTCAAGCGATGCCTTGAGTTGCAAAAGCCCGGTAACAGTAGCGACAATTACTTCTATAAAATTGTTCATGGCTTTCAGGCGCATATAGCCCAGTTGCTCCAGCGTAGTGCGGCCGTTTTCCCTGGCATTTTCCGCCTGGTTAACGTCTTCCGCCATTTGTTCCTGAAACGACTGAAACAAATTATTCAAAGCTTCCAATTGTTTAGACATACGATTACTCCTTTTTCTCATGTTATTAGTTTTAAGTTAGCCGGGCGGCTTTGTGCGGCCCGCCCGTTGCCGCGTGGTTGTTATTTCACAGGCATGCCCTCCGGGTTGTAGGTTTTGATTATTTGCGGCGGTTCCATTTCAAGGAGACTCTGCAGGTATTCGTATACATTTTTGAGTACCTTTGAATTCAAATAATTCTGATCCGCTTTTATATTCAGGAGATATGTGCTTACATTCCTGATGCCTCCTTTTAATTTCTCGACTTGTTCCTGTTCTGTCCGGCCGGAATCGGAATTGTTTATGAGGCCGGACAGAATTTTTCGCAGTTTTTTCGGCGTTTTTTTCGCTTTCTGATTCCATGGGCAAGCACAGTTGCCGGTTGCCGGTTGAGTCCATGAATATTTCTCGGACATGAGAAGCGTTTCAATGCATTTAGTAATCCCTCCTTCCAGCCTCCAGCGCAAAGCCTGTTCCGGCGATTCTGGTTCTCCCCGATATTTCTTGAGTTTTTTAAAGTTATATTCGGCGCAGTGCAAAACCGACATGGCGTTTTCGTACATGAATACGGTCCTTTTGTAATACGATTGAGCAAAAAAAAAGACGCAAAAACAAATGGCTGTTCGCCATTCTGTCTTTGCGTCTTCACTTAAAGGCTTACTATTCCAAACAGCGTCCTTTACGATCTGACAAAACATCCCGCTCTTATTTCAGAAGCGAGACAATGTATTTATTAGGGGTGGTTTATCTCTTTCAATCTTCTTATAGGCAATTTTCTTTCGTTAAGTTTTGTTTATAATTTTACCAGCCTTTAGAAGACCAGTCTCTGTATATTTTCACATCCTGTCACGTTGTCTTAAATTTCCCCATGAAAAATTTTTGATTCGTTTGCGGTTCCCAGTTTTACAAGCGTTTATCGGATTTTTCAGATTTCTTTCTGACCGATGACCGCAATATGGCCCCCGCTTCCGGCCAGCCACGGGAGTGAGCCGTATTTCAGTTCATATTCCAGAAATCTACGGTAAATATTTTCGTCTTTCAGGTCAGCTTTGCCGGCAAAAACCGGTTTGCCGACAACTTTGACCGGATGGAGATTATTGCCCCGGAAAATATCCTCAAGCTCCTCAAGCGTAAAAGTAAACGCCGGATAGCCAGTATTTTCAGCTACCAGCATCATGGCGATTCCGCTACGCATTATTTTGTCGGCCGCGGCGAAATTGCCTCGCTCAAGACTCTTTTTCAGCCAAGTTAATTTGTTGTCAACGGAAACCGTGACATAACCGTTTTTTCTACACACCCGGGACAATTCACTAACCGCTTTCCAGGGTGATGAACAATACGAAACCGGATCTCCCTCTGCCAAGACAAGATCAAAAATATTGTCCTGAAACTGTTGCATAGCCGTAATATCGGAGTTGATGACCTGAATTTTTTCTGAGAGGCCGGCTGCAACGACATTTTTTTTCGCAACGGCAAGCATGCCTTCAGAAATATCTGTCAGAACAACCTTGTACCCCAGCTTTGCCAGTTTGATGGCCCACAATCCGGTACCGCCGCCGGCATCAAGCACAAGCGAACCGTCCTTATCTTCCGGCAGGCAGTCTTTTATATAGTTCCAGGTGATTTCGTTATACAACCGCCAGAACGGCGTTTTATAACCGCTGTCATAACCGGCAGCAATTTCATCATGATATTGGGTTGACGTCGTTTCCATAATTGTAACCTATTAGTGTTTTAGGGAGGGGAGCCCGATTGTTTTCAATTTCAAATACTGCTTATTCCGCCAATCCTTCGACTCAGTCTGCTCATATAATTTCTTCCTATAAATTGGGTTGCCAAGCCTACCTGACAGGGACTTTCACCCTGCAAGAAATGCAAGTCTTTATCACTTAATGTGTATGGTTCTTGGCGCACCATTATTATTTTCTTCGTATCGGTCATTGATAAAATCACTTCATTTGTTATTCCATTTTTATGATTTTAATAGTTTTCTAATTGGCAGAAAAATTAATGATTTTTCCCCACCGTTTGTTTTTGTTCGTTTTTCCAATCTCATCACCGTCCCATTTTAAACTCAACTTTTGCTGGCTAAATGCTTACCTTAATATAAACAATACAACAGTTTACCTCTTCTTTGCTTCCATCTTTACTCCGTTTTTTTTCACGGATTCAGATGTTATATATAATTTTATTCTAGTAGGTTAATACCGCGACCCTTGGGTTACCTTTAAAAGCACTTTGAATATGTTATATTATCGTATTAATGAGCACATCTACAAGGACCACAACAAAACGCTCTGTTATATCACCTTGTCTAAATATCGTCAATGAAATATCGCTACTTATTTCTTAAGCTGCCTATTTTTGCCGACACGTAATCCTTAAGTTTTTCCTCTACCGGAGCCATGAACAAATCGACCGGAGTAAATTTACCGTCAACTTCGTTCAATCGGCGGCTGGTTTCCTTGAGGAACAAATGCTGGAATTCCGTAGCGATATTCACCTTCGCGAAACCGCAGCCGATAATTTTTTCAAGTTGGTCATCCGGCACTCCGGTACCGCCGTGCAAAACCAACGGAATATCGACGCTCCGGCCGATTTCCGCCGCCAGTTGCAGGTCAAGCCGCGGAGTATCTTTGTAATATCCGTGAGCGGTGCCGATCGATACAGCAAGCGCATTCACGCCTGTCGCTTCGACGAATTCACTTGCTTCCGCCGGAGTCGATAAAGCGACTTTCCCGCCGCCGAACGGAACATGTCCGATCTCCGCCTCAATGGAAACTCCTGCCTGTCGTGCAATCTTTACACATTGTGCCGTCAGTTCAATATTTTCGGCAAACGGCAGTTGCGAACCATCAATCATTACGGAAGTATATCCCGCCTCAACTGCTTTCCGGATCTGTTCCGGCGACACCCCGTGATCGAGGTGCAGAACAACCGAGATAGACGCTTCCGCCGCAAGTTTCGCGGTCATCGCAGCGATCAGCGCGGCCCGTTCGTCATTGAACAGTCGCTGATATACCTGAATAATAATCGGAGATTTTTTCGCTTCAGCCGCCTTGAATACCGCCAGAGTAGTTTCCAGGTTCGCCACATTTATGGCCGGGACAGCATAACCCGCTTTTTTCGCTTGCGGCAGGATTTCGTTTAAAGTTACCAAAGGCATTATTTTATCCCTCCTTTGACGGCTTCCTCCAAGGACAGCGCCTTGAGTTGCGGCGCGTATTTATGCAAAACGTATTTTGTATAGGGCGACGCCGTTATCAGCAAATCTTCCGCCGGATTATCCGTCAGTTTCGCGATCCTGGCGCAGAGTTTTTCCGTCAGTTCCGGATTCAGCCGGTTATAAACTACCGCGCCTTCTCCCGCCGCATAGGATTCTTCCGGATTGGTCCCGAACGCCTTGAGCGTATAGCCGCATTTTTCCAGCAACTTACGTGGCGTCGTCAGATTGCCGCAATAATTTTTCAGGTAATCACTGTCCAGGTAATAAGCGACGGCGGCACTTTTCGGCAAATCCTGTTCCAAAAGATATTCCGAACTGTGCATAACTTTGATACCGTCAAGCTTGTCCTTCAGCATGGCATAGCTTGCCGGACAGGAAGTTACTAGGGTATTGCAGCCGGATTTTGTAACCGCGGCTTTGAACTTGGCAAACACTTCCGCCGCTTCAGCGGTAAAGCCGAGCACTTCCAGTGCTTTGCCGGTATCACCGCCGGAAATGACCTTGCATTCGGGGAAAGCGGCCGCGTCAGCACTGTACGGATCAAGATAATATAGGACATCGCCACTGCCTTCAACTTTAAACTCAACCTGCATCAGTTCCGCCGCCAGCGCCTTTACTTTTTCCGGCGCCAGCCTGGCGGCGACAATATCCTGCCGAATGCCGAGTATCAGCCCGGTTTCATCATAATGGCTGACGCAATGGTAACGACAGGCTGCGCTTAAAGTCGCTTCATAAAAAGTGTTGATATAATCCGGGTTTTTAAGATTTTCACTATCCATACGGATTTTATCGGCAATCAAAGCCCGGCCGCGAGGAGTGTCGGATTCTTTGAATGTTACGTTTCCGAGTGTTGATAAATGGCGGCACATAAAACAGAAACGGCAGGCATTTATGTCTTCAAGATATTTTTCAATGTTCATGCTTATACTCCTTTGAAGCCCATCTTGCCGGGATTCATAATATTGTTCGGGTCAACTACTTTTTTGATGTCCTGCAGAACTGTGAACGCAGGGCCGTATAAGTCTTTCATGATGCGTCCGAGTTTCAGGCCGACACCGTGATGTTCGTTGATCACCCCGCCTTCTTTTATTGCGGCGCGGATTGCCATATCCCAGATTTTATTGTACAGCGCAATGGCTTCATGCGGGTCGACGGGTGGATTGTCGATGATGAAGCGGGCATAAAGCATGCAACCCCATTCGTACCAGTGGGAAAAATGTCCGATGAATTTAGCTTCAGGGAAATTTTCATTGACCACATTTTTCATGGCCCAGTAGACATTTTCGATTTTGGAGAAAGTCGCCACCGTATCCAGGGTGCCGAACGCCTGCGGCATTTGGAACATGTACGGCGGATAAAAGAATTTATAGCGGTTATCCCACCAGCTCTGCCCCATTTCAAAACCGAGGTCCTCCGGGTTCTGTTCCCGGCAGATGTCAGCGGCCCGTTTCATTTCCAGTTCGACCATTTCTTTCGGGCCGTCGAAGCCGAAGACCAGATACGCGCCTTTTTTATCGATATTCAATACTTTTCTGATCAGATTGGCGGTTTCCGGTTCGTCGTAAAGCCGGACCACGCAGGGGCGCAGGCGGCTGGTCATGATCCTGGCTCCAGCCATCATGGCTTCATGCATGGTTTTGAACAAGAACGCATGGAATTTGCGGCTTTCCGGGATCGGGTGGATTTTCAACGTGGCTTTGGTAACCACGCCTAAAGTCCCCTCACTGCCGAGAAACAGTTGGGTCAGGTCAGGGCCGGACGCGTGGCGCGGCACCGGCAGGGTGTTGATGATCTCGCCGGTCGGGGTGACCACTTCCAGCGACATGATGATGTCTTCCATTTTGCCGTATTTGGTGCTGAGGACGCCGGTGCCGCGATGAGCGATGAAGCCGCCTAAAGTCGCGCAGGCGATGGACGCCGGGAAATGCATGGTGCTGAAACCGGCTTTTTCGATCTCCCATTCCAGATGCTGGGCGATAATCCCGACTTCCGCGGTCGCGGTCAGGGCGATAGTGTCTACCTCCAGCACTTTATTCATGCGTTTCATGTCCAGGATGATCCCGCCGTAAACCGGCAGGGCACCGCCCTGGGAACCGGAACCGCCGCCCCACGGCGTGACCGGAATATTATGGGTATTGGCGATTTTCATGATCTCGGCGACTTCCCGCGTCGAACCGGGCTGGACGATAAAGTCCGGCGGAGTCGGGGTTTTGCCCCGGTCATGCCAGAGTTCCGGCACCCAGTAGTAATCAATTGAATGTCCCAGTTTATCCGAATCACCGGTCTGGACATGGTCTTCCCCGACCACCCAGACCAGTTCGCTGCGGATCATTTCAAAAGCGTAATTGTCCTGCCTTGACATATTTATTCTCCATTAATATCATTAAAGGTTACTAATTTAATTAACTTTTAACAGCATTTGGTTTCGCCTTGCAAATGTTTCTATCCATACACCTCCACCAGCACATCATGTATTTTGCGGTACTTTTCGAATTGTGCAGCGTAAAAAGCCGCGTTTGCCGCGTCCGGCAGCAATTCTTTATCCGTTTTACACCCCTGCCTGATGGCGCTTAGTTCATCGGCAAAAACGCCGATCCCGACTCCGGCCAGCAACGCACTGCCGAAAGAAGCGTCACAGACCGCCGGAACCTTTACCGGTGCGTTAAAGACGTCGCAGACGATTCGGCTCCACAAGTTGCTTTTCGCCCCACCGCCGATCAGGATGAATTCATGTACCGGTAAAGCCATTTTTTCAATCGTGCGGAAACAGTCTTTCAGCGAAAACGCCACGCCTTCCAGCAACGCCCGGTTTAAATCGCCTTTGCCGCTGGCCATGCTGAGCCCGGTGAAACTGCCGCGCAGGTCCGGGTCCCAATACGGCGAGCGTTCCCCCATCAGGTAGGGATGGAAAAAAACACCGTTAGCTCCCGACGGCGACTGCGCCGCGAGCCGGTCCAGGCTGTCGTAATCCGTCCCGGCGGCACAGCAGTTATCCCGAAACCAGCGCTGGCAAACCGCCGCCGCGTTGGTCGCGGTAACCGTATACCACATGCCGGGAACGACATGCGAATAAGTTAAAGTTTCCGGGTGCGGATGCGCTTTCGCAGTCATGACGTTGACGTTTCCGGCAGTAGCCAGTTTCAGGATACACTGGCCGGGTTCAACCGCTCCGGCAGCGTAGTCCTCTATGGCCGAATCGCTGGTACCGGTGATAACTTTTATCCCGGCTTCCAAACCGGTATCGGCGGCGGCCTGACGCGACAGTTTCCCGGCAAGGTCGGCAGGAGTGACAATCGGCGGCAAGGTGTTTATGTCAATACCCGCGATCTCGCAAAGTCTTTTGCTCCAGCAGCGGTTTTCGACATCAAAAAATAAGGTTCCCTGCGCCTCGATATAATCGACAGTCATATTGCCGGTCAGTAAAAACCTGATATAATCCTTGACGAATGAAATATGTCTAACCTTAGACAGAGTATCGCTCTCGTTATTCCGCAACCACAGCATTTGCGGTAAAGTCCAAGTTGGCGCGGGCATTTGATATGCGGTTTTAAAGACTAGGTCGCGATAATGCTTATTGAGGAACTCGCATTCACTGACACTGCGCTGATCAGTCCAGATAATAGTCGGACGGATAACCCGCATATTCGCATCCAGCAAAACCGCTCCATGGGTATAACTGTCCAAGCTCAGCGCGATAACTTTGCCGTACCGTTCTGGATTGAGTTCCTTTAATACCCGGCACATAGTCAAGTACCAGTCAGACGGGTTCTGCTCCGCCCAGCCTGGTACCGGATGGCTGGTCGAATATTCCCCGGAGCAACCGGTAACATACTTGCCTTTGCTGTTGATCAGCGTAACTTTGCAGCCACCGGTACCAAAATCTATACCGAGCAATAAGTTTTTTTTCATCTTAAATAGTTTGTTTCAATCGTTTTTGTGTTCACTTAAAAATTGCTTTGCCTCAACAAGCGTCGGAATTCCGCTCCGCCCACCCAATTGAGTACACTTCAGCGCCGCTACCGCCGCAGCGAAACGCATACATTCTTGCCAATCGCCGCCGTTCACATATTGATAGGCGAACGCGCCGTGAAAAACATCTCCGGCTCCGGTAGTATCAACCGTTTTCACCGGAAATGCTGCCTGTCGATAAGTTATTTTGCCGTCCCAACCAATGCTGCCGTTTTTTCCAAGGGTCACTGCGGCAAATTTCGTATTTTTTCCGAACAGCTTATGCAGAGCGGTTTCCGGATCGGCCAAACCAATAAAACGTTCTGTGAATTTTTCCGAAGCGATAATGATATCCGCCAAAGCAAGCAATTCATCTATGCGCGGAACTACAGTTCCGGCATCCAGCATGACCGTTACACCGGCATCGTGGGCTATTTCTGCCGCCCGAACTGCAGCATCGGTATGATGTCCATCCAGGTGCAGTAAGCCGGTATTGCGTATTAATGCAGCATCAAGCTCCTCCGGTAGTAACGGTCTAGCTGAACCGTTACTCCAGGCAATACTGCGTTCTCCAGTATTTCTCTTAATCCAGCAAAACGCCACCGGGGATTCGGCTCCAAGCCGCAAGCGTATACCAGTAGTATCAACCCCGGCCAAGGCCAAGCCTTTCAATATAGCTTGCCCTCTTTGATCATCGCCGACAGTTCCGATAAAGGCGGCTTTTGCTCCAAGCCTGACTGCCGCATAAAGCGCTGTTGCAGTTGGTCCGCCACCCTGTTCCAAAATCTTTTCAGTTTGCACCTTATCGTCCAACGGGATTCGCGGAACCATACATAGGTAATCTATATTGCAATATCCTAAACCTAAAATAGTTCTATTGTTTTTCATATTGGGAGTCCATAAATTCATTATCAATGGAAAAGCCAACTCATGAGTTTTCATATTTCCGGGAATTTAACCGGGACCAATTTTTTGGTAATATTGCTGCATGGATTTTTCAGTCTTTCATAGAGCATTTGGGCAGCGAAAAAACCGCATAGATCAAGATCTTTGTACACCTGTATATACTTTTTGCTGTCCATATTACCTGTTCCGTCATTAAAAACCGCCGTTACCGGAAACGGATATTTTTTAGCGGTAAGCTCGTTTTTCAAAACGTCTATTGTCTGTTGCAAATTCCCTCCGCAACAAATTATTCCGTCGATGCCTTTGTTCTTTATAATCCTAACGAGCTTTCTGGTAACGGCTTTATCCGGCACCGGGGGGCCGCTCCCTAAGTTAGCGACATTATATAATATCGGCGTTTCCATATTGTTCATCAGGCAATAGTCGGAAATGCCGCGGTATTTTTCCTGGATAATAGGATGCGGAATGAAATTGTCATACAGGTATTCAGTTCCGAGAAAAAGCAGCTTCTTGCACCCTTCCATATTCAGCCGTTGCGCGGCTACATAACCGCCTTCATAAAAATCAATGCTGACGGAATCCACGGCAATACCAGGAGTAAATGACGCGACCGCAACCACCGGTATGTTCAGTTTCATAATCTCCGGTAAGTGTTTATGCAGCAGAATACCGCCGACAATAAAACCGTCATAAGCGCGTTTTTCTTCTTCAGTGTTTCTGAGGAAACTGTCTCCCCGCAACAGCATTGCTATATCCTTCTGCGCATTGACGTACTTGTCTATTCCCCGAAATATGCTACTGAAAGAAACGGTATTCACATCCAGTTCTTCCGGCTGACTGGGGGAAAAAACATATAAAAATCCGGTGCGGTTTGTCCTTGACATTGACGGGAGACGGGGGGACCGGTTTCCCGCAAACGAAAATGCCTTTCCGTCCGCGTTTTTCTATGATGCCTTCTTTTTCAAGTTCGGCCAGGGCATTCCTCACGGTAACTCTGCTCAGGTTATTCATTTGGCCTAACAATCTTTCTGACGGAATACGGTCGCCGGTTTTCAGATTACCGGAAAGAATCTGAAAGTTCAGGGATTCTTTGAGTTTTTCTTTTTTGTTCTTATAAGGGTTCATTCGCTTTTCCTTATGTTGGTATTATCATGGTATTAATATATTTTATTTTACGCAAATGTCAACCCAAATAATACAAAAAATGGCGTTTTTTGTGGTTTTTCTGTTGACAATTGAAACCAGTTCCCGTATTATATTAATAATCAAAATGCAATAATACGGGAAAAAGTATCATAACAGAAAAAACTTAAAACTTTTCTGCATCAGGAAATATTCTTGCGAATCTGATGCAGATTACCTTTCGGGAGTACCCCCAAATTGAGTTGCGTTTTAGGAAAATAACGAAAAAATCTCACAATATATTAAAATCTAATTTCTAATCAACAAGGAAAAACAAAATGGAAAAATTAAAAATTGGCTTGATCGGGGCGGGTTTTATTGGGGAACTGCATGCGGATGTGCTGTCCGATTTGCCGACTGCGGAATTGGCGGCGGTGGCGGATCTGGATATGGCAAAAGCTGAAGCTTTCGGTAAAAAATACGCCTGCGATTGTTACGACAACTATGAAAAACTGCTGGCGCGTCCGGATATTCAGGCCGTGTATATCTGCCTCCCTGACAGGTATCACGTCGAACCGGCAATTGCCGCCGCAAAAGCAGGCAAACACCTGATGGTGGAAAAACCGCTCGCCAGGACGGTGCCCGATTCCGAAAAGATCAGGCGGGCGGCGACTGAAAACGGCGTAAGGCTGATGGTCGGCCATTTGCTGCGTTTTGATCCGCGCTATGTGCAGTTGCATCAGCAGATTGAAGCCGGCAATCTGGGTGAATTGCTTCATATCCGGGTTAAGCGACAGAACCCGAATATTATACATGACCGGCTCAAAGGCCGCACATCCATGCTTTATTATGTCGGTATCCATGATATCGACGCCATGTTGTGGTGTATGCATGAAGAACCGGTTGAGGTATATGCAAAAAGAGTTGCCAAAGTTCACACTGAGGATTGTATTTTTATTTTGTGTTCATTCCGCAACGGAACCGTCGGCACGCTGGAATTCAGTTGGTCGCTGCCGAAAAGTTTTCCGACCGGGATCTGGAGCGAACTGGAAGTTGTCGGCACCAAAGGGGCTGCTTCAATAGACAACCTTGATCAGGGCCTGAAATTATGTACCGACAAATACTCGATTCCTGATACTTATCTCTGGTCGAAATACAATGGCCGCCGCCTGGGCGATATCAGAGAGGAAAGCATTCATTTCATCGATGCCGTTCTTCATAATAAAGATTTCCTAATGCCGGTTGGAGACGCGATCAAGTCTGTAGCATTCATTGAAGCGTGTTTTGAATCGATAGCGGCGGGAATTCCGATAAAAATTAAAGCCGGGGAAAATGTCTGAACTTATGAAAACCGCCCCCCATGTAGTTCTGGAAAATAAATATGTCCGCTATGTTATCGGATCTGACGGCAGGAATCTGCATTTCATTGACAAGGCAACGCGAACCGATTATTTTTCAACGTATTCCGCCGCTTCGTGTTTTTCTCTGAAGCGGAATGGAACAACTTGCTTACCGACGCGCTGTACTTGGGACAATGGAAATATTCTTCTTGAATTTGCCGATATTGCGGTAAGCGTTGTGGTCAAAGTAACCGGCCATGAATCATATTTTATATTTGAACTTGTTGCGTTGAACGGCGCTGACATCGATGAATTCGTGTTGACTGACCTTATCCTGAATATGCCCGGTTATGATCATGGAATGACGCTTAATATCGTCAGCAACCGGGAATTCGCGGTCTGTCTGCTCGCGTTGAATTTGCAAGTCAACGTAAATCCGGTTCCTGATACCAGCGTCCAGATTATCGGCAAGGAGCCGTTCAGGAGTGAAAAAGCGGCGCTTACGGCGATCGCTTATCCTGAATTCGGTTTTACGGGTGCAAAGAGTGCGCTTGTCGCCTGTCCGTCCGGCGAAATGCGTTCCGTACTCAAGGAAATCGTCCGAGAGGAAAAACTGCCTTACTCCCCCCTGGGCGGAGCCTGGGCGCGGGACGCGGCGGCGCTGAAAGGTTCTTATCTGTTTGCCGGAACGCCGGATGCCGCTTCGGATACTTGGCTTTCCGAGCGCAATGTCGATGATTGGATAGCGGTGGCCAAACACGCTGGTATGTCCTGCCTGCTGATTTATGGCGGGCGTCAGCACTGGTACGGACATTATCGGCCAAACCCGCAATTTTTCCCCCATGGTATGGACGGACTGAAACATGTAGTCGATAAAATTCACGCCGCCGGTCTCAAGGCCGGGATTCATACTGGGACGGGCTGTATCTGCAAAGACGACGTCTGGGTAAGCCCGGCGCCGGACAAACGGCTGGCCAAGGACGCCGTTTTTACCCTGGCGGAATCGCTAACGGTGGAAGCGACCGCTATTCATACGCTTGAATCTCCCGAAAATTTGCCGGTTGAATCAGGTTATTTTGTTGCGGGGGGAACAGATATGGTGATCAATAACGAAATAATTTCCTACGGCGGAATTTCGACGGTTCCCCCTTACGGTTTTATCAACTGTGTCAGGGGCGCGAATGCGACAGTGCCGGCAGCCCATGAACACGGTGCGCAAGTGGCACATTTGACGGAAAGGTACGCTTTATACCTGCCCGATGGAGAATCGAGTTTGCTGGAGGAAATAGCGGCAAATATCGCCGAAACCGTAAATTATTGCGGTTTGGACATGATCTATCTTGACGGCGCTGAGGCATTAGGTGCGAACGGACATGGGTGGCATTACATCGCCAAAATGAAACTTGCAGTCATGGCACGGTTGAAAAACGCGATCATCATGGAATCAGCCTGTGCCAACCATCACAGTTGGCATATGCGGTCGCGGTTGGGAGCCTGGGATTCCTGCCACCGGGGCCATAAGCGTTACATCGACCGCCATCTGCAAGAAAATCGGCGGTATATGAACGATCTACTGCCGGTTCAACTGGGCTGGCGGGAACTGCATGGCGCGGGTTCTGGTGTCGAGGCGCTGAAACCGGATGAAATAGAATACCTTTGCGCCAAATGCCTGGCTTACGACATGCCGTTTTCACTCATGGGAATCAGTCCGGTAACGCTTGCCGCGAACCCGCTGCAACAGCAATTGCTTGGAATTATCGGGCAATATGAAAGACTACGGCTCAACGCTTATTTCTCTGAGACGGTGAAGGCTAAGTTGCGTCATCCTAGAGCCGAGTTCAAACTGGAATATGCAGACGGGGAAAGATGGGATATAAAACCGGTAAAGTACAGTGCTCATACCTGCGGTATTGAGAACGACGATAACGTCTGGATGGTAGAAAACGAATATGGAGCTCAGCCGCTGGCTTGCCGGATTCAGGCATTGATGTCGGCGGCAGCTTATGATGATCCGGGAAATATGGTACTGTTCGCGTCCGAACAGCTTGCAGAGCAAACCGAAAACCGGACGGCGGTTGCGTCCAAAACGGATTGTATGAGTTTCCGGGTAGGAACGGCGATGTCTGGCGTTACCCGTGATACGCAAATTGAAGTTGACGGGACTATTTGCTATACCGCCGTCAATACAACAGACCGAACCGGCTGGGCGCGAATTACGAAAAACTTTTCTCCGGCTCTGAACCTGACTGACAAAACTGCGCTTGGGATATGGGTTTACGGTGACGGCAAAGGGGAAATCCTGAATTTTCAACTGGCGGGACCGGGGTTGATGGGAATGGCGGATCATTATGTGGTGATCGACTATGAGGGGTGGAAATATCACGAACTGATCGAGCCTGAAGGCGAACGGGTTTTCGATTATTCTTGGCCGTATTCCTTGTTAAGCGCGGTTCGGGGAGAGGTGCCGTACAGCGGGATTTGCGCGCTTAATATCTATTACAATAATATTCCCCCCGGAGAAACGGTAAAATGCCGGTTAAAACCGGTCAAAGCGCTTAAGACTTTCGGTGTTCCTCGGAAAAACCCGAGTATTACCATTGGGGGGCAAACTATCGTTTTTCCGGTTGAACTTATGAGCGGAGACTGGCTGGAATTTGCGTCTATGTCTGATTGTAAATTTTATAATGCCGATGGAACTGTTATTCGGGAAGTAAAACCGGTTGGGGGTACACCTCGGCTGGCGGCTGGTAAAAACCGCATCAGCTTCAATGTGAGAGCCATGTCAGGTAGTGGCGCTCGCACCAAAATAAGCATTGTTAAACAGGGACTTTCCCTGATGATGGATGAGAATACGAAAATGAAAATGAACAAATATCGTAAAACATTTTTTTCAACGGCGCTTGTTGGAACCGCCGAAGTTTAAA
>Ga0172377_10003025_pt1 | contig 17240 bp, 17 predicted proteins | sample Pumphouse3metaG_FD_119749 | JGI IMG/M metagenome (GOLD analysis project Ga0172377, IMG submission 119749) | Leachate microbial communities from a municipal landfill in Southern Ontario, Canada - Pumphouse #3 metaG | ecosystem: Engineered > Solid waste > Landfill > Unclassified | place: Canada...
CCATTCCGAACCCGGAAGCTAAGACCCTCATCGCTCATAATACTGCATCTTTCAGGTGTGGGAACGTAGGTCGCCGCCTGGCCTCAGATTTCTTTCATACATTTAACTTCCAATCCAACCCCTGTTCCAACAACCAAAATACAAAAAATACTATCATTTCTGTTTTACAGTTAAATTACTTCATCTTTTTGCCCAATGTTATTGACATAAACAATTAAAATTGCTAAAATCGATAATATTAATTTAAAAAGGTTTAATATGGTTAGGCTTATTTTTGCTCTTATGTTGTTTTTTTCATTTGCATTCGGTGTAGTCAATATTAATAAAGCAAACTCTGCACAGCTGCAGACGATTAACGGAATAGGTCCGACCAAAGCTCAGGAAATTATCAAATATCGTAAAGCACATGGCGGATTCAAAAATATCAATGAGTTGGTGAATGTCAAAGGTATAGGCCCTAAAACCGTCACTAAATTAAAATCACAGGTTAGTGTTCGTTAGGGTATGTAAATCTTATCGATCATTTCTCGGTACTCATCTTCCCAATTACTGTCAGCCGTAATACCGCCACCGCTTTTATAGATTAAGTCGGTATTCTTCTTTTCTATAAAACGTATTGCAACGGCACTGTAGAGATTTTTACCATCAAAATAACCGAATATGCCTGTAAAAGCTCCTCTGTCATAATCTTCTATTCTGTGAATGAGATTAACAGTCATTTTTTTGGGTGTTCCGCTTATACTACCCGCCGGAAGAAGCGCTTTAAGTATCTCTCCGATTTTTTGTTTCCAATCATGGTTTAGTTTCCCGCTGATATGTGAGCTGACTTGATACAGTTTCTTCTCTCCGGTTTCGATCGTGGTAATAAAACGAAACTTTTCCACTTTTATACTGTCTGCTACCATTCCCAAGTCATTACGAAGCAGATCGACGATCATCGTGTGTTCAGCCAACTCTTTTTGATTTTCTAGGATGTTTTGTACGGCATTAGGGATAGATGCATTTATGGTCCCTTTCATGGGATAGGTATGGATGGTGTTGTCTTCAATCGTAATGAACGCTTCAGGAGAAAAACAAACAAATTCATCTTTTACTCTTAGTTTATAAGGCGCATGTGCCATCAAATAAATCTCTTTTAATGTGTATTTTGATTGAATAAAAGAGGGTTGTGTCAGATTCAGTAAATAGGTATTGCCATTACGTATTTCTTCTTGAACGGCTTTAAATTTTTGATGGTAAGATGCGGTAGTGACAGGAGTATAGATCGGTTTATGGGGTACATTGGTAGAGGGTATCTGATTTTCGAACGAAAATTCGATATCGTGTTTTTCCAATTCTTCAAATGGGCAGCAAAATAGCTTTTCACCTTGAAAATCAGTATAAAAAAAGCAAGGCGAGCCTTTCGAAATCAAAGAATTTAAGCGGTCGAACATCAGGTAATAAGAGCTTTCAAGACAGCCATGCGGATAGCTACACCATTTCTTACCTGTTCAAGCACTTTGCAGCGAGAATCTTTGAGAACGGTGTCATCGATATCGATATTACGGTGTACCGGTCCCGGATGGAGGATAATAATATCCTTGTCATGTATAAGTTCATGCGTAACACAAAAATCGCTGGCATAGTCTTTTAGAGAACCGTAGGTTTGGTGTGAGTGACGTTCGGTTTGTGTCCGTAAACTCATAATAGCATCGACATTATCGATGACGTCGCGAATATTATGGGTTGTTTTAAGATGACTGTCCGGAAGAAAATGAGGCGGTGCTACGAGAGTAATGTCCATTCCGAAACGTGTCAATAACTCAATATTGCTATTAGCAACACGGGAGTTTTTTATATCACCGATAATAGCTATTTTTTTCCCTTTGACATCTCCGAAATGGCGCTTCAGGGTAAATAGATCCAAGAGAGCCTGGGTAGGATGCGCATGCGCTCCGTCTCCGGCATTGATGATAGAAGCATTGGTGTGTTGTGCCAGAATATTAGGAACACCGGCGTGGGCATGACGTACGATCATCGCATGCGGTCCCATGGCATCCAGATTGGCAGCCGTATCGACCAGACTTTCCCCTTTTTTGGTAGAACTTTTTTGGACATCCAAATGGACGACTTCGGCACCTAGACGCTTAGCGGCGATCTCAAAAGAGCTTTTGGTGCGCGTAGAGTTTTCAAAAAAGAGGGTGATGATAATCTTTTCTTTGAGTAAAGGGTCGAATTGCCCTTGGAGATAGTGTTCTGCATCTCCTAAAACATTTAGGATTTGTTCGGTAGTAAAATCGTCAGTCCGAATCAAATGGCGCATGGTTTCTCCTTATTCTTTCACGAAATTGTATCCAAAAGTGCTTTGGCAATGGCATCGATGTCACGGTTTATTCGATAAAAATTTTGAAACCGATGTTGGTAATAAGGCAATGAAGTTGTCTTGAAACCGTGATCGTTGTCTTTGCAGTTCAGCCCCCAAAGATAGGGAAGTTTATGAGTATCCAAAGCATGCAGACTTAATAATGTATCGTTAATACAGCCGAGATTGCAGTGTGAGACTAAAAACGTAACGGCATTAAAATAGCGTGGAAGATCGATCATCATGTGCTGATCGTCGATAGGGACAAATAGCCCTCCGGCACCTTCGATAATAAGAATATCGCATAACGCTTCAATCTTATGCAATGCAGCATCAAAACTAGACAAATCGATGGGTTTGCCTTCATTGGCAACGAACGGGGATGCGGGAAGAGGAAACTGCAAGGTGACGATATCATGGATATCCAATATTTCTAATGCAGGATTATAATGGCGGGCTGTTTCAAAAAGAGTACTTCCATCCACCGGCAGAGCAGTGACTCCGGTTTCAATCGGTTTATAAACACCTACCCGCAGTCCTAAGCGGGAAAAGGCTGCAATAAGCAATTTTGAAGTGTAGGTTTTTCCGACATCGGTATTTGTTGCACTTATAAATATACGTTTGGACAAGGGTATCCCCTTTTTGGTTATAATTGCTTAATTTTAATATAGGTTAGATGATGAATCGCTTTGAAGAGTTTACAACCCGCATTGTACAGCAAGTCGGTAAGAAGGAAGGTCCGGTCAGTCCAGTAATGGTCAATTCCGCTTCATTCGGTTATGGAAACAGTGAGACGGGAGAGGGTATATTTGACGGTTCGATTAAAAAGCCGCTTTATGCACGCATGGGGAATCCTACATCGGCTCAATTGGAACAGATTTTGGCCTCCATCGATAACGGAGTAGGAGCGATTGCGGCATCTACAGGGATGGGTGCCGTTGCAATGGCAACTTTGAGTTTGTTGAAGGCCGGCGATGAAATCATCAGTGTCGGAGGGCTTTTTGGAGGCACATACTCTTATTTCTCGGAAACCTTGGTCCGCTTCGGAATCACTACCCATTTTTTTGACGTTGAGGAGTTTGACGCAATCGAAAGGGCTATCAATACCGCGACCAAAATCATCTTTTTGGAAAGTGTCGGCAATCCGAATATGCGTCTTCCGGATATTCGCCGTATTGCTGAGATTGCAAACCGAAATGGCGTTGCATTCATCGTTGACAATACTATTACTCCCTTAAGCGTAGCGCCGATAGCGATGGGAGCCGATATGGTTGTTTATTCGACGACGAAAATCATTTCCGGGAATGCGTCCGCATTGGGCGGAGCCGTGATCATGCGGGCTATTTCAGAAGGAGAGGATAAGTTTAAAGGGGAACGGTATAACGATGTGCACCCTTTTATCAAGAAGATGGGAACTATGGCCCTGATCGCCAATGCCAAAAAACGGGCTTTACGCGATTTCGGGATGAGTGCTAACGGCTTTGGAAGCTATATAACGATGCTAGGACTCGAGACATTGCCGTTACGAATGGATCGGATCGTGGCGACAGTGGAAAAGGTCGTAAAAACATTGTCTGAAAATGGATTGCAGATCAATCATCCCTCTTTGGCGAACCATCCACAACATGATCGGTATCGAACGCAATTTGCAAATGGATGCGGAACATTGTTTACGATTGATATGGGTTCTAAAGAGAAAGCGTTCGAATTTTTAAACCGTTCGAAGCTGGTAACGATTACCGCTAATATCGGAGACAGTCGGACACTCGGTTTGCATATGGCATCAACGATCTATCGGGATTTTGACGAGCAAACGAAAGAATTCTTGGGAATTACTCCAGGGCTTATACGGATTTCCATCGGCTTGGAAAGTGCTGAAGCAATTATCGATGACTTTCTGAATGCAGCAAACATTTAACAATATTGGATATAGTACAAAATGGCTACAAAACACGAGCACTCAACTGATTTGGATATTACGGTAGGTCATCCGAAGCAGTATAATGTCTTTTTGCTCAACGATGATTACACATCGATGGATTTTGTCGTCGACATTCTGATCAAAATTTTTCGTCGTAATTTTCAGGATGCCCATCGTATTATGATTGAAGTACATCAAAAAGGACGGGGGCTTTGCGGCGTTTATCCGTTTGAAGTCGCTGAAACGAAAGTACATCAGGTGAGCAGTACGGCAAGGGAAAACGGGTTTCCCTTAAAAGCGATCATGGAGGAAGCATAAGTATGGTAAGTACGGAACTCAACGCCATTTTCCAAAAAGCGGTAACGTTTGCAAAGCATCAGCGTCATGAATATCTAACGATTGAGCATGTTATGCTCTCTTTGCTTAATTCCCCAGACGGAGAAGCAATTATCCGAACTTGCGGTGCGGATGTGGAACGTATCCGTGAAGCTCTCGGAGCGTATCTGATGCAGACGATGGAACCGTTGCCCGATGACGTCGAACAAGAACCTTTCGAAACCGTTGCATTGGCGCGGATGATTGACGGTATGATGCATCATGTACGAAGTGCGCAAAAAGAGTATGCCGATGTCGGCGATCTAATTGCTGCCGTGTATGAAGAACACCACACTTACGCATGTATGCTACTCGAAGAGTACGGAATCAGCCGTGTGGACGTACTCGAAGCGATTTCTCACCGAAGTATCGACATGGCGTCTGAAGAGAGCCGGGGTGAAGGGGCGTTAGATAAATACGCTATCGATTTGATCGCTCAGGTGCGTCAAGGAAAAATCGATCCGGTAATCGGCCGCGTAAATGAAATCGAACGCACGATTCAGACCCTCTGCCGTAGAAAGAAAAACAATCCGCTCTTAATCGGTGAACCGGGTGTCGGTAAAACGGCAATCGCCGAGGGATTGGCGTTGCGTATTGTTGCGGGTGAAGTCCCAGCCCTTTTGAAAGATGCCCGTTTATTTGCACTGGACCTTGGGGCGATGCTCGCCGGAACAAAATACCGAGGTGATTTCGAAAAGCGGCTCAAAGCGGTTATGGATGAAGCGCAGGAAGAGAGCAATACGATTTTATTTATCGATGAAATTCATACAATAGTGGGTGCGGGTGCTGTGGGGGGTGGAAGTATGGATGCTTCCAATCAACTCAAACCGGCATTGGCATCCGGAGCGATCAAATGTATGGGTGCGACAACACATGCAGAATACCGGTCGGTTTTCGAAAAAGACCGTGCACTAAGCCGCCGTTTCGCCCGCATTGACGTCGGAGAACCTTCGGAAGAAGAGAGTTTCTTAATCCTTAAAGGTCTGCGGGAACGGTATGAAAAACATCACGGGGTTAAGTATACGGATAAAGCGTTGCGTTCGGCAGTCGAACTTTCCAAAAAATATATAACGGATCGATTTTTGCCGGATGTCGCCATCGATTTAATCGATGAAGCAGGAGCCTCGTTTCATCTGAAAAAACATAAGCGTACGACCATTACGCCACTCGATATCGAAACGATTATCTCTAAAATGACAGGTATTCCTACGTCGAAAATGGGAGAGGATTCGCGTGAAAAACTCTCTTCTCTCGAAACGGACCTTCAACAGCTTGTTATCGGACAAGATTATGCGGTCTCACAGGTTGTTAAATCGATCAAACGCTCGTATGCCGGACTTGGTGCTTCGCATAAGCCGATTGCATCTTTTTTGTTTTCAGGCCCTACCGGTGTCGGAAAAACAGAATTGGCAAAATCGTTGGCGGAAAGTTTGGGAATATACTTCGAGCGTTTTGATATGTCCGAATACATGGAAAAACATGCGCTAAGTCGATTGATCGGTGCACCTCCCGGATATGTCGGATTCGAGCAGGGGGGAATGCTGGTCGAGACGGTTCGAAAACATCCGTATATGGTACTGCTTCTCGATGAAATCGAAAAAGCGCATCCCGATTTGATAAATGTATTGTTACAGGTGATGGACAATGCCACATTGACGGACAATACGGGATATAAAGCCAACTTCTCCAATGTGATTTTAATCATGACGTCTAATATCGGTGCGACGGAACGCAACGTCATGGGATTCAATGCCGACAGTTCGATATCACGGCATGAGGCTATGAAAGCCTTTTTTACCCCTGAATTTCGCAATCGACTCGACAGTGTTGTCGAATTCGGAGCATTGCCGATGAGCGTTGTCGAAGGGATTGTCGATAAATTTATAAAAGAGCTTAATATACAGCTGAAACCTAAAAAAGTTGCTGTCGCACTGACCGATGCCGCAAAAGCCTATATCGCGAAAATCGGATATGACAAAAACATGGGAGCACGGCCGCTGGGAAGAGTCATTTCCGATAAGCTCAAAGATCCGTTAGTCGATGAAATATTGTTCGGACGTTTGACTCAGGGAGGAAAAGTATCGGTCGATTATACGGATCGGCTGATTTTTAACTTCGCAGTATGATTCCCAAACTTCCTCATCATCTCTCATTTCCCGATCCCTCATTAGCTTCGGAGGAGGGATTGGTGGCATTTGGCGGAGATTTATCTCCCTCAAGGCTGATGCTGGCATACCGGATGGGAATCTTTCCATGGTATAGTGCCAATGACCCGATATTATGGTGGTCGCCTGACCCGAGATTGATATTGGAATTGGATGGTTTTAAACTAAGCCGTTCTTTGCGTAAAAATATGGCCCATTTTGAAATTCGCTTCGACACTAATTTCGCGCAGGTTGTGAGGGAATGTTCTATGGCCCCCCGCAAAGGTCAAAAAGGGAGTTGGATCGTCCCTGAAATGATTGAAGCATATGAAGTGTTGCATACTCTCGGACATGCGCATAGCGTTGAAGCCTATCAGGAAGGTACTTTGGTCGGAGGCTTATACGGTGTAAGCGTCGGGGGGGTCTTTTGCGGCGAATCGATGTTTGCAAAGGTATCGAATGCCTCCAAAGTCGCTTTTGCCGTTTTGGTAGATCATCTACAAGAATGGGGATATGATTTTATCGACTGTCAGGTTCCGACGGCACATTTAAAAAGTCTCGGTGCGAAAGAAGTATCCAGAAAAGAATTTTTAAAGCGATTGAATGTTTCTTGCGAGGACATTTCACTAGAAAATTGTTGGATATGAGAATTTTTTAAGCGAATCTTCCCTATACTCTCCGTTAATTCTTATTAAAAAAGGGGTTTTTATGAAAAAAGTTTTGATGAGCGTCGTTGCTGTTGCAGCATTGAGCACAGCGGGTTTTGCTACCGTCAACAATCAAACAGGGTGTGGTCTCGGTTCACAAATCATTAAAGATGACAGTTCTGCGGTGATGTTGGCACTTCAAGCAACGACAAACGGAACATCTGCTAACCAAACGTTCGGTATTACATCAGGAACATCAGGATGTAAAAAAGCAAAATTCGTTATGAATGAGCGTGCAGCGGAGTTCGTAGCATCAAATATGGATCAACTTTCTCGTGAAATTGCGATCGGACAGGGTGAGAGCGTTTCAACATTGGCGGAATTATTGAACGTTGAAGATAAAGCGGCATTCGCATCTGCCTTGCAAGCTAACTACAATGCTATTTACAGCAGTGAAAAAGTAGACATGGCAACGGTATTGGATAACGTTTCTACTATCGCAGGGTAACTATGATGATCTTCGAGGGGGATATCCCCTTTGAAGCTAGGAAGACGGATTAAAAAGTTTGCCGGAAAAGGCATAAAAAGGTGATTGATTGCCGGTTCTTTTTTTATTATGTGTATTGAGTTTAGCGGTCTATGCGACATCGACCGATGAACTGACTGCACAAGCACACATTCAGAAGCTTTCCGAATCTCGTTATTGGCATTTGTTGATGCATGCTCCCAAAGAGGAGAGTGAAATCGACGATGATCGCTTTTTTTTAGCCAGTGAGGGCAAAACGAATCTTTCCGCTGAATTAGATGCGACAATCCGATATTTTTCAGAAGATAATAACCGAAGCGACGGAAGTGTATTTTGCCGTTTTCCGGCACGGCGTGCATGGCTGGAAAAAGAGCTTAACACTTCATTCGGCACAGGTGAATGTCATGAGTATGAGACATTGTTGGAAAAACTTGATCCCCAAAAAGTGACGCTGGTATTTCCGAGTGCGCACATCAACTCTCCGGCGTCGATGTTCGGGCATACCTTTTTGCGTATCGATTCATCAATGGAATCAAAGCTGATGTCCTATGCAATCAATTATGCGGCGCAAACCGAAGATCAAAATGGATTTTTGTTTGCCTATAAAGGAATAACCGGGGGCTATTACGGATTTTACTCTATGCTACCATATTACGAAAAACTCAAAGAGTATCGAGATTCCGAATCTCGGGATGTATGGGAATACGATCTGAATCTCACACATGATGAGGTGATGGCGATGGTACGCCATATCTGGGAATTGCAGCATATGAATTCGTGGTACTATTTTTTTGATGAAAATTGCTCCTACAATATGCTTTGGCTTACGGAAGTTGCCCGCCCGAGTGTCCATTTACGGGATCATTTCTTCTATTACGTCATCCCGCCTGAGACAGTTCGAGCTTTCGAAGAAGAGTCTTTAGTGGCACAAAAACACTTCCGCCCTTCAAAACGGACTAAAATTTTGGCTTATGAAGAACAATTATCTTCGGCAGGAATACGTATTACTCAGTCCCTTCGAAACGGTGAGACAGATATCGATATGTCGGGATTAACGGAACAAGAGCGCCGATACATTCTAGAAGCTGCGGCTGAACTGGTAGAATACGATTTTATTGAGGGCAAGATAGGCAAGGAGCAGTATACAAAGCGTTATCATCGATTGTTGAGTGCGCGTGCCGTTTTGGGAGAAGGGGTAGATATTCCGATCCGCTTAAAGGCAAATCCTGACAGTGCACACCGTTCTGCCCGAGTCAGTGTGCAACAAGGATGGTATGATCACCGTTCCCCTTTGCTGATTGGATGGAGACCGGCATACCATGATTTGGATGAAGACGATACGGGACATCTTGCCGGTGCCCAGATCGAATTTTTTGATGCATCTGTCGGAATTGATCGCCATAAAATTCATATTGAAAATTTGACAATACTTTCACTGGCGTCATTAGCTCCCGTAAGCCATTTTTTTAAACCGTTTTCATGGAGAATGAAAACAGGATGGGACCGTGAGTACGGGAATGACACTCTCAGTTTCGTCGCACGTGTCGGGGCAGGAGTATCGATCGGCAATGAACGGATTTTCGGCTATCTTTTAAGTGAACCGGAAGTGCGTGCAGGATTTGCGTCCGATGCCGGATTGGGAGTGAGCGGCGGATTGGTCGTGAATTGGGGAAATCGGTTTAAAACCCATCTTGAAGCGGGAAATATTTTTTACATCGATGGTAAGGATCGAAGCCGTTTGACGATGACAAATCAGTGGGGATGGAGTTCGAGAGGGGCGTTGTCGTTGCGTTATGAATCGGTAAAGCAGGTATATGGAGAAGATCGCTTTACCGTTGGAATTAACCTCTATTTTTAATTTTTTTTCGGCATAATAGTTATACTTTTTAGCATGGAGATAGTATGTATATAGCGGAAGCCCGCTTCGCCCTTTGGGCTGATTTTATCGAACGGACGTTTTTGGAGAAAGAGTTTAAAATATTAATTGATAAAGGGATTGTGAACGGGGCAACGTCTAATCCGGCTATCTTTAAAAATGCTATTCTAACCTCACCGGCATATAAAGAGCAGTTATCAATGTTGGGAAATCTCTCTCCTAAAGAAAAATATGAAGCGGTGGCAATGTACGATATTCAAAAGGCTGCGGACATATTAAGACCTCTTTACGATGCAGGTGATGACGGATATGTGAGTATCGAAGTCGATCCATACTTATGTGATGACGCTGGAGGAACGATTGCCGAGGGAATACGATTGCATCGCAGCATCGGTCGTCCCAATGTCATGATCAAAGTACCTGCAACGGAGGCAGGATATCAGGCAATGGAAGCCTTGGCTTCAGAGGGGATTGCCGTCAATGCGACGTTAGTATTTTCTGTTGACCAAGCATTAAAATGTGCCGAAGCGTTTGCCAAAGCTTCAAAAAAAGCGAGTGTGGACACGGTGATTAGTGTTTTTGTCAGCCGAATCGATCGTGCGGTTGATGAAGTCCTTCGAAGTAATGGGGTCACGACAGGTTTGAGCGGTATCATGAATGCGGCGGATATTTATAATCGTGTTGAGGCCTTAAAGGTTCCGAAATGCCGCGTATTATTTGCCAGCACGGGGGTCAAAGGGGACGAATTTAGAGCTTCTTATTATATCGATGAATTGCTGGCCCCTAACAGTGTCAATACGGCTCCGATCGCTACAATCGATGCGTATGTCGCAGGGAATGACAAATCACTTAAATTGCCGTTGGCATCGTCTGTAATCGTATCGCATCAGCAGAAAGTTATACAGGCCGGTGTCGATATGGATCGGGTCATCGACGAGCAGATCAGGGAAGGATTGGAAGCTTTTAAAGTTGCATTTACTGAAATCCTAAACGCATTGGAGTAAACATGAATAATCCGGAAATTCACCAAACGAATATCAGCGAACTGAATTTTGAAGTTTTAAAAAAGATTCGCGGGTATTTGCGTCGAATGGTCGATGCGGGGGGAAGTGACCTGCATATCAAAGCAAATGCGGTTGTCCGCGCCCGCATTAACGGGGAGATCATTCCCCTTTCTGGAGAGATACTCTCAAAAGACGACGCACTCATTTTTGCGAAAGAGTTGCTTCGTACCCGTTTTCCGGAATTGGTTGAAAAAAAAGAGCTTGACTTGGTCTATCCATTCGATGAAAACACCCGTTTTCGTATCAATATCTTTTTTCAAATGGAAGGTATTTCTGCCGTCTTCCGGTTGATTCCCGTCAAAATTTTAACGGTGGATGAATTGGGCTTGCCGGAAGTCGTGCATCGCTTTGCCGAAATGGAGAGGGGACTGGTTCTGGTGACCGGGGTTACGGGAAGCGGTAAGTCGACAACACTGGCAGCATTGATTAATGAGATCAATTGGAAACGGCGAAAGCATATTATAACGATTGAAGACCCGATCGAGTTCGTTCATAAAGATCGTAAATGTATCGTCAATCAGCGCAGTATCGGGCAAGATACGTTGAGCTTCGGAAATGCATTGCGTGCCGCATTGCGTGAAGACCCCGATATTATTTTGGTCGGGGAGATGCGGGATGTCGAGACGATTGAAATCGCGTTGCATGCAGCCGATACCGGGCATCTTGTATTCTCGACACTGCATACGTTGGATGCGAAAGAGACGGTAAACCGGATTATTTCCGTATTTCCGACTGCCGAACAGAATCGGGTAAGGATGACACTCTCTTCCGTTATCAAAGGGATTATTTCTCAACGGCTCATTCCGACAGTCGAAGGGAAGCGAACGGCGGCATTGGAAATTTTGATACGAACGCCTCGTATCGAACAGTTGATTGCTGAAAATCGGGACGTAGAGATTCCCGATACGATTGCCGAAGGAAAAGAACTCTATAAATCCCAAACATTCGATCAGGGGATTTTAGACTTGTATCTGTCAGGTAAAATTTCACGTGACGATGCGCTCTCTTATGCGACTTCCGCATCTGACCTGCGCTTGAAAATGGAAGGACTAAGTACAACCATTGACAAGGATAAATTAGGGGTTGATGACGGACCGAAAGAGTTTAAAGAAGAAGACTTTATCGGATTAAAAGAGTGATTTAGAATATTTTTAGGTTTTTTTAAGTATAATCCGTCCCATTTTATTTGAAGGACATGATTATGTTAGAAGGCATCGTAAGAGAGAGTATTGGCAAAGCTGCTACAAAAGCATATCGCCGTGATGGTTATCTTATCGCCAACATTTACGGAAAAGGGCTTGAAAACGTTCACGCCGCGTTCAAAATGAACGACTTTATCCGTACTGTGCGCAATAAAGAAACAGTAGCGTTTTCTGCAAATGTAGGAGGCAAAGAGATGAACCTTGTCGTTCAAGGGTATGAGTCTCATCCGGTTTCAGGAAATTTGTTGCATGTTGATTTGATGATTGCACAGCCGAATGTTGTAACACACTATCATGTACCGGTAAAAGCGGTAGGAACTCCGGTCGGTTTGAAAAACAAAGGGATGTTGTTTGTTGCGAAAAAACGTCTTCGCGTTAAAACATCTATCGAAAATCTTCCTACATCTATCGAAATCAATGTCGCTCCGCTTGACTTGGGTGATTCGGTATTGGTTCGTGATTTACCGCGTCTTGAGAACGTAACATTTACCGATTCAGATCGCGTATCGGTTCTTAGTATCATCAAAGCGAAATAATAATGCTGATCGTCGGACTGGGAAACCCCGGATCGACGTACGCATCGACCCGTCATAACGTCGGGTTTATGGTGATCGACGAGCTTTGCCGTCGCCATAGTGTGCAGAATGTTTCAAAGAGCTCCTTTGAAGGGGAGCTGTTTAAAATGGGATCACATTTTCTTCTGAAACCCACAACGTATATGAATCTATCCGGTCGCTCTATCTTTGCCGTTAAAAACTTTTATAAAGTCGATGAAGTAATTGTAATCCATGACGATCTTGATTTACCGTTTGGTGCATTACGGTTTAAAAAAGGGGGCGGTCACGGAGGGCATAACGGATTGAAATCGGCCGATGGAGCTATCGGTGCCGATTATGTCCGTGTCCGAATGGGGATCGGAAAACCCGAACATAAATCGCAGGTGGCGGATTACGTTCTTCACGCGTTTAATCCTGAAGAGGGGAAAAAACTTCCGATTTGGATTCAAAATGCCGCAGATGCGGTAGAGATGCTTTTGATAAAAAACGTGGAAGAAGTTGCTTCAAAGTGTTCCATAAAAGGATAGCCTTATCGCTTCTTAGGGTGATTTGGGTACAATAAATTCCAATTTATTTTACATTAGGCTCTTATGCTCGCTTTTATTACACTCTCATCTCTTTATCTCCGCTATTTCCTCATCATTATGATCGCATTGAGTACATTTATGGTGGGATTCGATTTGATGGATAACGGTTCGGAACTTCCCCATTCAGCCAATTTAGTGCTGATTTACACGATGTATAAGTATTTCTACGCCGTAGATATGATGCTTCCCATCTCTTTGGTCTTTGCAATGATCGCTTCACTGGTAGAGTTGATCCGATCCAATGCACTGGCTGCGTATTACGCCATCGGGTACTCCAAAGTTCGGGTTATGGCTCCCTTTGTGACGGTTGCAGGGATCATGGTGAGTATATATATCGCTTTGCATACGACCAATTTTGCCCGTGCGAATGAGTTTGCCGATAATCTTAGAGAGACGTCGGAGTTTATCCGTCCGACGAGTAACCTTTTTTTCACCCATGAAGGAAACTACATCTATTTCGGAAATCTTTATCCGCTGAGTAAACGTGCGGAAGATATACGGATCTTTACGTTTGATAAAGGAAATTTGAAAGAAGCATTAAGTGCGACGGAAGCAGTATATGCCGGAGGATACTGGAATATTAAAAAGGCGCATTTGATACGTCCTCCCGAAACACTGGATCTCAACGCATCCGGTATCGTAAGCGAAGATCGTACCGATCTAAAGCTGCTTAAGGATTTCAAACCGAAGATATTGGATCAAGTGTATGAAGGGAAGGTTAATTTTACGATTAAAGACGGCTTGGATGCGCTGAACTTGCTCGAAAATCAAAATGTCGACGTGGCAAAAATCACCAGTGCGATGTACCGGATTTTTCTTACCCCGTGGTTCGCCCCTCTTTTAATGATTATCTTTTTTTCATATGCCCCGGTCAGTTCCCGTTTTTTGAACCTTTCGTTGTTCAGTTTCGGAGCTATTCTGATCACATTGTTGACATGGGGGGTTCTTTTTATGTTAGGAGAATTGGCAAATAATAAGACACTCACACCCGAAATAGGTATTGCGGTTCCGATTTTGATATTAGGAATAATTATGTTGATGAGAGTTGGAAATCCCCTAAGGAGATTTAGGGTAAAATCGCGTTAAAACTAATCGATGAGGATTAAGGGTGATTGATTTTAAAGCACTGGCACAAACATACGGTACCCCTTTGTATGTGTATGATTTCGACGCAATGACAATGCAGTTTGAATCGTTAAAAGAGGCTTTTCGAGGACGAAAATCGATTTTAGCGTATGCGGTCAAAGCCAACTCGAATTTGAGTGTCGTCAAACATTTTGCCACATTGGGATCGGGCGCAGATTGCGTATCGATCGGGGAAGTGCGTCGTGCCTTGATGGCTGGGGTTCCGAAATACCGGATTATTTTCAGCGGCGTCGGCAAACGCGATGAGGAAATCCGCGAAGCGATCGAAAAAGACATTCTCTATATCAATGTCGAGAGTGAAGCCGAACTCGGACGTGTGGAGATGATCGCGAAAGAATTGGGCTGCAAAGCCCGTATCAGCATTCGCGTCAATCCGAATATCGATCCGAAAACCCATCCGTACATCTCTACCGGTTTGCATGACAACAAGTTCGGGGTGGAGATCGTTGCCGCCAAGCGAATGTATATTCAGGCTAAAAATTCCGAGCATCTTGATCCGGTCGGTATCCATTTTCATATCGGAAGCCAGTTGACCGAATTGGAACCGATCTACGAAGCGGCGGTGATCGTAGCAGATTTAATGCGATCCTTGCAGGCGATCGATATCGAACTCAAGTTCTTCGATATCGGCGGCGGCTTGGGTGTACGCTATGCCGATGAGACGACGATTCAACCGTATGATTACGCACAGGCGGTATTAGGTGCGCTCAAAGGGATGGATGTGACGGTTATTTGTGAACCGGGGCGTTTCCTTACGGCAAATGCGGGTTATTTTTTGACGAAAGTTTTGTACGAAAAAAATAACGGTGCCAAGCGCTTTGTCGTTGTCGACGGGGCAATGAACGATTTAATCCGTCCGAGTCTGTACAAAGCGTATCACCGTATCGAGGCAATGGAAAAATCGGGTGAAGAGAGCATCGCCGATGTTGTCGGTCCGGTATGTGAAAGCGGCGATTTCCTGGCTAAAAATTATCCTCTGCCTATGTTGGATCATAACGATTTACTGGTCGTACACAGTGCCGGGGCTTACGGTTTTGGAATGGGAAGTAACTACAACACGCGCGGACGTTCTGCCGAGGTAGCGGTGGAAGCGGGAAAAGAGCGTCTGATCCGTCGTCGTGAGACTTTTGAGGACGTGATCGCGTGTGAACGCGACTATTTAGAGGAATAAAAATGTTTTTTATTGACGTGCAGGGGACATTGATTGAAGACAATACCAAGCTCCCTACACGCGGTGCGATAGCATTTATTGATCGTCTCAATACATATCGTATCCCTTATATGGTCATTACTAACAGTACGAAAAATCCGAGCGAAGAGTTCTTGGGGTATTTAAATTCGATCGGTTTGCATATCCCGCAAAGCCATTATCTTGATCCTTTGATGCTGCTAGAAGCGCATATCGCTAAAAGCGAAAAGATTGCGGCGTACGGTTCGGAGGCTTTCTTGAATGTTGTTCGGAAAATGGGTTATACCTTGGATTACGCTTCTCCCGATACGGTATTGATCGCTATAAAAGAAAATTTCGATCATGATGAGTATTCTCAGATCATCGAGTTTCTTCTCGGCGGAGCAAAGCTGATCGGAATGCATGAGACGACGCTATATGTGAAGAATCATAAACGATATCCCGGAGTAGGGGCAATTTTAAAAATGCTCGAATTCGCGACATCTACTCCCTATACGGTTGTCGGTAAACCGAGTGTCCCTTTTTTTACCGAAGCATTAAGACGGTTAAATCTTCAAAAAGAAGGGATCGATTTCGCCGATATCACGATCATCAGCGATGACGTCAAAGGGGATTTGATCGGAGCTCAGTCGTTAGGGATGAAGGGGGTTTTCGTTCTAAGTGGAAAATACCGTCATGCGGATGAGATTATTCCCGCTTTGAGAGAAAAAGATCGTCCGACAGCGATTTATGCCGATATGCAGGAGATACTGGAGAGTTTATGAATACACTGGAAGAGTGCAGAGAACGGATTGATGAGATTGATAATGCTGTCGTAGAGCTGTTGAATCGGCGGATGGAAGTGGTTCGCAGGGTCGGCGAGATCAAGCATCAAAGCAATACGGCCATTTATCGTCCTGAACGGGAAAAAGCGATTATTGATCGTTTGACACTGTTGAGTAAAGAATCAGGCGGTTTGTTAAATGCGCAGGCCATCGAGGCAGTTTTTCTGGAGATTTTTGCCGTATCGCGCAATCTGGAACTACCGGAAAGGATTGCCTATCTCGGGCCGGAGGGGAGCTTTACCCATCAGGCTGCGGAATCACGTTTCGGGGCGATGAGCGATTATCTCTCTTTGGGTTCAATCGAAGCGGTTTTTAAAACGCTCGAAGCATCCCGTGCGAAATTCGGTGTCGTACCGATCGAAAATTCACGTGACGGGGTTGTCGGTGAAACGCTTGATCTATTGGGAAAAAGCAGTGTTAAAATCGTCGCGGAATTGTATATGCCGATACATATGGCATTTGCGACCCAGTCGGAAAAAATCCATCAGATCAAGCGAATCTATTCCAAAGACAAAGGATTCGGGCAGTGCCGTGAGTTTTTATCGGAGCATGGCTTGAATGCGGTCGAACACATACCGGTCGAATCGACGGCAAAAGCGGCTATTTTGGCTTCGAAAGATCCCGAAGCGGCAGCAATCTGCTCCCATATCGCGGCAAAACTGTACGGTGTACCGACCTTGTTTGAAAATATCGAAGATGCCCATAACAATGCAACGCGCTTTTTTATTTTGAGCGATTTCAAAAACGGGATCAGCGGCGAAGACAAAACTTCTATTTTGGTACGTTTGAAAGATGCTCAAAAAGCGGGGGCATTAGTCCACTTTTTGGAAGATTTTAATAA
>Ga0172377_10003026_pt1 | contig 17239 bp, 17 predicted proteins | sample Pumphouse3metaG_FD_119749 | JGI IMG/M metagenome (GOLD analysis project Ga0172377, IMG submission 119749) | Leachate microbial communities from a municipal landfill in Southern Ontario, Canada - Pumphouse #3 metaG | ecosystem: Engineered > Solid waste > Landfill > Unclassified | place: Canada...
CTTACACGATCACCGTCCATAATCTCCGCGACCTAGCCGGAAACCTGATCTCCGCACAGAACAACATCGCCCGCTTCTACCTGGTGAACAACCACGACCTCAAACACCTGGTGGTCTATCCCAACCCCGTGCGCGCGGATTCCAAACAGTGCAGCCTCATCAATTTCCCTTCCGGAAAAACCGGCAACCTGCGCATCTACGACAGCGCCGGCAGCCTCGTCCGCACAGCCGCCATCGGACCCTTCGATCCTGTGGTCAACAACGTTGACTGGAGCTGGGACCTGAAAAACAACAACGGCCGCAAAGTAGCCTCCGGTGTGTATTTCTATGTGGTGGAAATGGACGGTAAGACCGCCCGCGGCAAAATAGCGATCATCAACTGAGCGATTATCGCCCGGAACCAGACCTCATCAGCGCTCCGGGTATAAAGTGACACCCAAACATGCAAATGGGTTTCCACTGTCTAAGTACACGTAACTGTTCATAGAATTGTGAGATGGATAGGACTGGGTTCAGGCTGTGTCATGGTACTATTTGGACGTTTTGGAGGTTTTGAGGTAAGGGTTGTTACAATGTTTATCTTGTTTCGTAGAGCCATAACTGAAGTGCCAGGGGCAAATCAGGGTTAAACAATGACTCTAATCTGAGTATATGAACCCTAAGAAAGTCTTTACTGAGGGGTTTTTCCTTGTTCCTCCTATTTTAAAATACAGATTTTCTTGGTTGTGGCAGAACTATTGTTATATATAACCCTTAGAATATATAAACCATTGGCTACATTGGGGACAGGCATAGAGAGAGTTGTCCCGTTAAGCACTTCCCCGATATGTCCGACGCTGCTGACCTTTTCTCCTCTTATATTATACAATTCCAAGCCACTCGGCAGGTATTTCTTATTGCCTGGCCCAGTTAAAGTTACATTGATATTATCCGTAGCACGCAGAGGGTTGGGATAAACATTCAGTTCCCAGTCAGGTTCAGCCTCAACTGGATCATCAATTGCGACCACCGTGTCTGATAATGCCGCATTGCCAGAATAGATAAACACTCTTCCGGTGGCAATTTGTGGAGCCGAATAGAACATAGGAGCTGAAACCGCCAGGTCACACAGTCCATCTCCGTTAAAGTCTCCCGCTGCTTTGGCATACCCATACTGCCTGGTGCCATAGTCACTTGGCGGGTACTGGTACAAGTCAATTAACCCATCCATGTTGGGTCCGCCCACCCAGATGCCAACCTCTCCCTGATAGTAATTGATTTGATACGTCGATCCGATCACGTCGTCATAACCGTCTCCGTTCAGATCACCGTAAATAAATGGATTACTAACATTACGGTCCGGGTTGAACCATTCATGGTAGGGTGGGTTATTATAAATCAATTCCAGATCATTGACCGGCGTCAGATCTGTTCCTCCAAACCACACTTTACCCACACACGACTCAAAATCCGCAAATCCATCGTTGTTCAAGTCGCCTAATGGACTTGCACTTCTTGCGGTAATAATATTAGTGTTTTCCGATATCACCAGGCTATCTACTTGTGGAAAATTCGTGCTTCCATAATACAAGACTATCCTGCTGTTCATGTTTGTTCCTCCGGGAATACCATACTGGAGAAGGTAATCATCCACGTCGTCACCATTTACATCACCAAGTCCAATTGCCGACCTTGATACTGAACCATTAGTCGTTTCCGCAAGGGTCACAAATGGGGCATCGTTACCGGTCCAGATTATTAATCTTTGGATATAAGGGTAACCCCAAAGCGGGCAGTGTATCACCAAATCATCAAGGCCGTCTCCGTTGATGTCGCCAAGCGGCCATGACACTATATAATCACTTACTTCATAGGGAATGGTGATTGTCAAATCAGGTATCCCGGTGGGATTGGCTGTTCCATAATAGACTGCGATCACACAAGCCGGATCTACAGGCAGGGTGGTTACCAGATCGTCAATCCCATCGCCATTGATGTCGCCTCCATTATAAGGACCAGCCGGATATAGTTCCCAATTCTGCGTTCCCTCCATCACGAAATCCGGGACATTGTCCATATTCGGGCCGCCCCAATAGAAATAGATTTTCCCCCAACATTGCATGCTGTTGTACACTCCGTTGGGATTCCAATAGGGGGCAGAAACAATCACATCATCGTAGCCATCGCCATTGTAATCCATTGAGACTACCCGTTCTCCAAACCAGGAGCCATTGAATTCCCCGTACAGGGTGTTCATCAGGTCCAGGTGATCTATGGCGCTTAACTGCAATGTAAGAAACATAATAACAGCCACCATGACAACAACTAATCTCATTGTTTCCTCCTCAAGGTTTGTCATTTACCTTAAAATACTCTGGGGAGATCTGGGCAAATGTGTCAACTAGAATATTTCCTTATCGGCTCCTGCGATCATTACGGGATAAATACGGGATCAATACGGATTTCATCCGTATTGATCCCGTATTTATCCCGTATTGATACTGGAGGCGAAATGGGGAAAACCGAATTGGGGCCAGCTTACGCCCAAGCGCAAAAAACCGCATCCCTGCCAAATGGCGGAACGCGGAATGCTTATCGTGGCCGGGGTTTGGTCCACCCGGATCAGCTTAACTGAACTTGGAAGTGATATCCTCCAGGCCGGGCAGTCTGAAAACCTTGAACTGGTCGATGCGCATGTCCGGATCGGCCTGGGTTTCCACCTGGTCCTTGTAGGCGCTGAAATAGCCGCTGTTGTTTTTGATGTGTTCCAGCAGTTCGGGATGCACCATGATGCGCAGTTTCTTGTTGCGGATGAAGTAGTCCGAGCGGCTGAGCCAGCGGTGGATGCGCATCAGCATGGTATCCTTGGAAACCACGCGGCCGCTGCCGTTGCAGGTGGGGCAGGGATCGGAAAATTTGGCGATCAGGGTGGAGCGCATGCGCTTGCGGGTAACTTCCACCAGGCCGAGTTCGGTGAAGTTATAGACCTTGTTTTTGGCGCGGTCGCGCTTGAGGCCTTTGCGCAGGGTGTCCAGCACTTCCTGCTTGTTTTGCTCGTTCACCATGTCGATAAAATCGATGATGATCACGCCAGAGAGGTCGCGGAGCCTGATCTGGCGGGCGGCTTCGGCGGCGGCTTCCACGTTGGTTTTCTTGATCGTTTCCTCATAGTGGGTCTTGCCGGTGAAGCTGCCGGTGTTGATATCGATGGCCACGAGGGCCTCGGTCTGCTCGATCTTGATGTTGCCGCCGCTGGGCAGGTAGATGCGGGAGTGGAAAATGGTGTCAATCTTTTTCTCGATGCCCCAGGCGTCGAAGATGGGCGAATCTTCCTTGTAGATCTCCACGGCGGGGATGAGGTCCGGCGAAAAGTCTTCCAGATGGCGGATGATGCTCTTGGCAAAGGCTTTGTCGTCGATCACCAGGCGGTCCACGTTTTCGCCGAAGAGGTCGCGGATGAGGTAGTTTTCCAGGGCGTTTTCCTCAAACACGCAGATGGGGCCTTTGACGTGCTTGATCTGCTTGTCGGTCAGCTTCCAGGTTTTCACCAGGGCGTTGTATTCGTTGCGCAGGTCCTCTTCATCGCAGCCATCGGCTTCGGTGCGCACGATCAGGCCGAAGTTGGGATCTTTGAACGAGCTGAGGATGTTGCGGATGCGGCCGCGCTCGCTTTGGTTGTAGATCTTGCGGGAGATGGCGATCTTGTGTTTGTTCGGGAAAAGCACCAGGTATTTCCCCGGAATGGAGATCTGGCCGGTGAGGCGGGCGCCCTTGCTGCCGATGGGGCCTTTGTGGATCTGCACAACGATCTCCTGGCCGGATTTGAGCAGATTGCCGATCTGGGAGGAATCCTTGGGATTGAAACGGGGACGCTGTTTTTCGTTTTCAAAAATGTCCAGGAAATCCAGGACGATATCGGAGTAGTGCAGAAAGGCCGTGCGTTCCAGGCCGATCTCGATGAAAGCGGCGCCCATGCCGGGCAGCACGTCTTTCACGAAGCCCTTGTAGATATTGCCCACGATGTTTTGTTTGTCCTTGCGTTCTACAAAGAGTTCCACCAGTTTGTTGTCCTCGAGCACGGCCACCCGCTTTTCCAGGGGATGGACGTTCACGATTATCTCGGTATTGAATCTATCTTTTCTCATATTTTGCATCCAGTTTTAAAGTTTTGGGTCGCGGTCCTATTCCAGCCCGAAGGGACAAAAGTAGAGCCACTGGCGGGGTTTCAGCGTTTCGCGCAGATAGGCCAGCAAGCGCTCTTCCAGGCTGAGATCCCGTCCTTTGATAAAATCGGCGGCGCTGCGGAACAGACCCTGGTCGCGGAAGAGTTCCCAAACACTGATCCGCTGCGGGTAGTTGCTTACGCTGTATTGGGTGATCTTGGCCAGCTCGGCGGCTTTGGCTACGGCGGCTTCCAAACCGCCGATTTCGTCTATGAGCTTCAGCTCCAGGGCGTCGGCGGCGATGAAAACCCGGCCTTCGGAAACGGCATCGATGGCGTCCGGGCCGATCTCGCGGCTGTCCATCACCCGCTGGCGGAATTCCGCGTAAACCCCTTCGGATTCACGTTTCAGGGAGGCGAGCAATTCCTCTTCGTAAGGTTCGAAGATGCTGCCGAAACTGGCGTATTTGCCGTAGCTGAGGGTCTGGCTGTCGATGCCAAGCTTGTTCCCCAGTTCCACCGCTTCCGGCAGGGCCATGATCACGCCGATGGAACCGGTGATGGTGTGCGGATCGGCATAAATGTAATCCCCGCCGCAGGAGATGTAGTAACCTCCGGAAGCGGCGATGCCGCCCATCGAAACCACTACGGGTATCTCCAGAGCCTGCAGGCGCTGATAGATGAGCTCGGATTCCAGGGCTGAACCGCCGGGGCTGTTCACGCGCAGGACCACTGCTTTAACCGAGCTGTCATCTTCGATCTTGTCCAGGATCTTGTCCACCTTGCTGGAACTGATCACGCCTTCGGCGCTGTATCCCATTGTGGTGGCGATGTTTCCGCTCAGGTTGACCACAGCGATCTGGGTGCCGGAAAGGCTTGATTCGGCCGGCGATTCGTATTCCGAGAAGGAAACGCGGTCCTTGTCACCGATCTCATGGCGGGCCAGCAATTCATCCCAAGTGAGGGTTCCGTCGATGAGGCCGTAGGTGGTGGCTTCTTTGCCGCTGAGGATGAGGTCCGGGCGGTTTTCATAGACATCCCGCACCAGGGTGGAATCGAGGTCGCGTCTGCCGGCTATATCCCTGAGCAGCAGTTCGTAACGGCCTTTCAGGACCCGGGCGAGGTTGGCTTCCGTTCCGGGACTGAGGGAGGTCTGGGTATAGGGTTCGCCAGCGCCTTTGTAGTCGCCAGATTGCATCACGTGCATCTTGACGCCCAGTTTTTTAAGGGCTTCGCGGTAAAAGAGAATGTTGCTGGAAACGCCTTCCAGCAAGAGGCCGCCGGAGGCGGAGGGATCCATGTAGATGCTGTCCGCCAGGGCGCAGAGCAGATAGTCCTTTTGAGCCAGCATTTCGGCGTGGGCGATCACAGGCTTGCCGCTCTTCTTGAATTCCCGCATCGCCGCGCTGATCTCGTTCAGATTGGGATAGCTGATCGCGGAGCCGCCGGGCCGGATGATGATGCCCTTTACCTTGCTGTCGTCGGCCGCTTTGCGGATCCGGCTGCAGATGTCCTCCGCGCTGAGCGGGGAAAAACCCCAGAACTCCGAGCCGCGGACTTCCGTGTAATCCGGAATGCTGCCCACGGGATCCAGCACCAGCCAGGTGCCTCCAGAGATCGGGGTGGTGGATGTCATAAAGGGCTTGCCGATAAAGTAGCCCGCGATAAAAGCGCCGATCAGGATCAGCAGCACAAACCCGCAACCGAGTAAGATGCCAGAACTTGTTTTCATTGGAAAAACTCCTTGTAAAAAAATGTAGGGGAAAGAGGGTGAAAGTTAAAGTGAGTGGCGGAGATGCTGGGATTCGAACCCAGGATACGCGTTTTGCACATATACACGATTTCCAATCGTGCTCCTTCAGCCAGCTCGGACACATCTCCGCGTTCGTGGAAAGTCATGTTTTTAAAGCCTCATATTCTGTCAAATCAAAATTCAATGCCGGAAATGGCGATAGCCTGTGAAAATCATGGCCATGCCGTGGGAATCGCAGGCTGCCACCACTTCCGGATCGCCTTTGGAGCCGCCCGGCTGGATGATTGCCCGGATCCCGCAGGCGGCAAGTTCGTCGATGGAATCGCGGAAGGGGAAAAAGCCGTCGGAGGCGCAGATGGCGCCGCTGAGATCGTGGCCAAACTTACGCGCTTTCCAGATTGCCAGATGCAGGGCATCCACGCGGCTGGTTTGGCCTGCGCCGAGGCCGAAAACCCGGTCTTCCGCGGTGAGGGCGATGGCGTTGGAACGCAGCAGTGAAGCCACCTTCCAACCGAATTGCATAGCTTTCAGCTCCCGGGTATCCGGTTCCCGTTTGGTCACGGTTCGCCAGGCGCCGGGATCTTCGTCCACCAGGTCCCGTGATTGAAGCAGCCAGCCTTGCAGCAGGTTTTTGTGTTCCCAGGGGTCAGCGTTTTTTTCCCAGAGGCTGGCCTCATAGCGGATCAGGCGCCGGTTCTTCTTTTTGCGCAGAAAGTCCAGCACCCCGTCCTCAAAGTCCGGGGCGATGATGATCTCCGTGAATACCTGGTTGATAAGTTGAGCCGTTTCCAGGTCCAGAGAGCGGTTGAGGCCAACGATCCCGCCGTAAGGGGATTGGGTGTCCGCCGCGAAAGCCTTTTGGTAAGCGTCTTGCAGCTTTTCCGCGCAGCCGATGCCGCAGGGATTGCAGTGTTTGGTGATCACCACGGTGGGGGTTTCGAACAGCCGCAAAGCCCGCAAAGTGGAGTCGATATCCAGATGGTTGTTGAAAGATAGTTCCAGGCCGTGCAGCAGGCTCATTCCGGACTGCCCGCCACAGTAGAAAGCAGCCTGCTGGTGCGGGTTCTCGCCGTAGCGCAGCACCGCTTCGCGGAGTCCGCTGATCTGCAGGCTGGAAGGCAGTTCTGTAGAGCCTGATCCGGGCTGTTCCAAGGTCTTGAAATAGCGGCTGATCTCGGAATCGTAAGCCGCCACATGCTGGAAGGCTTTGCGCGCCAGACGGATACGGGCATCCAGAGCCAAATCCCCGGATTCCCGGATTTGCCTCAAGACAGGTTCGTAATCCTCTGGATCGCAGATAACTATCACCCCGGTGTGGTTTTTGGCAGCCGCCCGCAGCAATGTGGGTCCGCCAATGTCGATGTTCTCGATGATCTCTTTGCGCTCCGAGCCTGGTTTCATCAAGGTTTCGCGGAAAGGATAGAGGTTCACCGCCACCAGGTCTATCCGCTCGATCTTGAGATCAGCCAAAGTGTCCAGGTGAGCGGGTTCAGAGCGATCTGCCAGGATTCCCGCGTGAATGTGGGGATGCAGGGTCTTCACCCGTCCGTCCAGGATCTCCGGAAAGCCGGTCAGGTCGGATACATCGATCACTTCGGAGCAGAATTGCCGCAGATGCCTGGCTGTTCCGGAGGTGGAAAGGATGGTGTAGCCCAGGCTTTCCAGATCGCGGGCCAAAAGCTCCACTCCGGATTTATCTGAAACAGAGATCAGGGCGTATTTTTTCATGTGTCTTCATTCTCGTCCGGGGCGTCGATGATCTCTTTGAGTTCATCGCCGGTGATGTATTTGTCCAGATTGCGGCGCAGCTTGCCGTCGCTATAGAGTTCCAGGGTCAGGCGCATCATTCCCTCGGGTTTTTTGTGGGGGCTTGCCCCTTGCTTTTTATTCTCAAAGACCGCCACCATCACAATTCCGCTGAGGATGATCAGCCAGTTCACGTAGATCCAGAGCAGAAAGATCGGCAGGGCGGAGAGGGTGCCGTAGAACTTCTGATAGCTGGTCATGCGGAATATATAGAAATCAAACCCACTTTTCACAATCATCCAAATCAGGGCGGTCACGAAGGCTCCGCGCACCAGGGACATGCGCTGCACTTTGATGGAGGGCATCAGCGTGTAGAGGAAAACCAGCAGCATGAACTGGATCACGAAGGGCACCAGATAGGTTAGCCACCGCAGCAGAGGCATTTTCAGCATCCGCGAGATCAGGGGCAGCGAGGAACTGGAGATCAGCACCACCAGGATGAGCACGCCCAGGATGATGGTTCCCAGAAACTTGATGATCTGGCTGATGAGGTCCGGTCTGGCGTGGTGCTCCATCTTCAGGATGCGGTCGAAGGAATCCCGGATCACCCTGAACAGCGAATAGGAGGAGATGATCATTACCACGAAGTTGATCACGTTAAAGCCGGCGCGGCCTTCCAGCATGCCTTCGATCACGTTGTTCACAGCCAGCGCGGAGGTTGGCATCAGGTTGTTCGAAATGAGCTCAAAAACCTTTTCCTTCAGATTCAGGAACGGCAAATCCGGCACGATCAGCAGAATGAACACCACGAAAGGCACAAAACCCAGGATGGTGATGTAGGTGAGCGATCCGGCCTCGCGCATAACCCGCTCTTGCATGATCAGGCGGAACCAGCGTTTCAGGAAATCCCACAGATCCGCCAAGGTTTTTTTCCGCATCGCCGGATCGCTGAGATAGCGCCAAAATTTACCCAGATCGATCCCCAGGGCTTTGACCGAGGTGAACACCGTGGCCCAGAGATTGGCCCAGAAACCTTTCTTTTCCTGTTCCCGCATCTTCATTCCTCCCGCAAAGCTTCCACCGGGTCCAGCTTGCTGGCCCGCATCGCCGGCGTGATGCCGAATATGAGGCCCACCCCGACCGAAACCAGCAGCGCCACCCAGACCATTTGCACCGATGCCGCCACCTGCAGATCCAGATAGGAACCCACGGCCTGCAGCACCGAAAATCCCAAAATGATTCCCAGCACGCCGCCCAACGCAGTGATCAGGATGGTCTGGACCATGAACTGCAGAAAGATGTCCCGGCGCCTGGCTCCAACGGCGATGCGCACTCCGATCTCGCGCGTGCGTTCCTTAACCGAGGCCAGCATGATATTCATGATCACGATGCCGCCCACCAGCAGCGAGATCACGGCAATCAAAACGAACACAGCGGAAAAGATCATCGAGCTCTGCTTCATCTGCTCCATTTGCTCCTGCGCGGCGCTGACTTCAAAAAGTCTCTTGCCCTGCTTGATGTTCAGGACCACGTTTTCCACCTTCTGGCGCAGTTCCTTGGCCTCCTCCGGAGTTTTTGCCTGCAGACTGAGGCTGTTCACTTTCTGGGTGGGTTCGATCTTGCTGAGCAGGGTTGAAAGCGGCACGAAAGCACGCTGGTTCATGTATTCCAGCGCGTTGTCTGTGAAGGCGCTGCCTCCGCCCTGGGGCTGCATGTATTTTTCCTCCATCACCCCCACCACCAGCAGCCTCTGGCCGGCAAAGGTCACATACTGGCCCAGCGGATCGCGCGAGGCGAAAAGCTCCGCGGCAGTGGTTGAGCCCAGCACCACCACGTTGTTGTGGTTTTCGATGTCCAAAGTGTTGATGAAACGGCCTTTGTCCACCTGCCAGTCCTCCACCTTTTCCATATCCGGATAAACGCCCAGCATGCTTATCACATAGCCCAGATCGCCAGAGAGCATTTCCTGGGGCTGAAGCTGGGTTTGGGGATTGAAGGCCTCCACTTTGGGAAGCAGGGAACGGATCTGCGCTATCTCCCGCAGGGAAAAACTCGGTTCGCCGCCCCGGCTGAGGTCGTATGCCCAGTTTCTGCGCACCTCGATCTTGTTCAGGCCTCCGCGCTGGCCCATCCAGTCCAGAGTGGATTTGTTCATCCCGTTCACGATCGCCAGAACCACCATGATGCTCATCACGCCAAGGATGATGCCGATGATCGTCACGATGCTGCGCACCTTGCGGGTGAGGATGTCGGCCAGGCCGATGGAGAGGGATTCAGCCAGCGATATCGCCATCTTCGATCTTTCCGTCCATGATGCGGATAATGCGGCTCGCCCGGTCCGCCACAGCTTTGTCGTGGGTAACGATGATCACGGTGTTGCCCTGCGCGTGCAGCTGGCTGAAGATCTCCAGGATGTCGCCGCCGGCCTGGGAATCCAGGTTTCCGGTGGGTTCGTCGGCCAGCAGGATGGCGGGTTGGTTGGCAATCGCCCGGGCGATGGCGACGCGCTGCCTCTGCCCGCCGGAAAGCTCTGCCGGCTTGTGTTTCAGCCTGTCGCTGAGGCCTACACTGTCCAGGATCTCGCGCGCCTTCTGAGTTCGCGCACGGGGATTGGTGCCGGCATACATCAGCGGCAATTCCACGTTTTTCAAAACGTTCAGATGCGGCAGCAGATTGAAGGACTGAAACACAAAACCGATTTTGCGGTTGCGGATCACGGCAAGTTCGTTTTTATCCAGTTCGCTCACCAAAACCCCGTCCAGATGGTACTCTCCCTGAGTGGGCGAATCCAGGCAGCCTATGATGTGCATCAGGGTGCTTTTACCGGATCCGGAAGGACCCATAATGGCCACAAACTCCCCCTCCGCGATGCTCATGTCCACTCCGTTCAGGGCCCGCACCTTCACTTTGCCCAGGCTGTAATCCTTGATCAGGTTGTTCGTGCTGATAATCATATTTTTTCACTCAATTACCCCATAAATACCAATGGCTCCAAAATGTCAATCAGAAAAAGCCGCGCCTGCCCAAAACCAAGCCCCCGGGCTGATCCCAACCTGGATCCGGTGAGGGGATCCGGGTATATCCAAACTGCCGCCCTCCCAGCATCATTACGGGATAAATACGGGATCAATACGGATGAAATCCGTATTGATCCCGTATTTATCCCGTAATGATAGCAAGAGCCAAGAAATCAGTTGACAGGATCGGAGCCGCCATAGTTTTGAACATATGTTCAATTAAGAGAGAGAAAAATGGGAAGAAACCGTATTAGCAGGCATGTTTTCGCGACCCCGATCGTCAAAGGTTTCAGGCCTTTCGGCAGGATCGGCGGTCCGCGGCAGAAGATCATCCTTGCCCTGGATGAATACGAAGCGATCCGGCTGCTGGACCACGAAAACCACACCCAGGAGGAAGCAGCGGCCAAGATGAACGTTTCGCGGCCAACCCTCACCCGCATCTACAACCGGGCGCGGCGCAAATTCGCCACGGCTTTGGTGGAAGGCGCGATCCTGCTGATCGAGGGCGGCGATATCAAGCTGAAACAGCACATGTGGCTGTGCGAAGACTGCGGCGCTTTCTCCGAAACCCGCTCCAGACACCTTTTCCACTGCCCCCGCTGCTTTTCACCCCACATCATTTCCCTCGAGGAATGCTACCAGAATCAATGCCAACAATGCAGAAAATGCTACCCAGGAGATAAAAATGCCAGGATATGACGGAACAGGACCCCGCGGAACCGGACAACCCGGACGCGGACAGGGTCGCCGCAACCGACACGGCCAGGGACACGCCGGCCAACCCCAGTTCGAAGGCCAGGGTTACTTTTATGAATACACCCTGGAAGAGCTTAGGGAACGCAAACAAGCGCTGGAAGAGGAGATCCGCTGGATCGAAGACCGGATCAAGGAACTCGTAGAGCCGGATAAGCCGGTTGACGTATGAAAAAAACTGGTTTAGACTATCAGATAAAATCATAGACCATAATCAGGGAGTAACTAATGAAAACATACGACGTTATCATCATCGGAGGAGGCCCCTCCGCCATCATCACCGGAGTTACGGGACGCAAGCAGAACCCGGACAAGAGTTTTCTGATGATCAAAGAAGAGGAAAAGGGACTGGTTCCCTGCGGGATACCCTATGTGTTCCACGATCTGGGCGATGTGGAAAAAAACATGATGGGCCCGGCCCCCTTTGTTGCCGCGGGCGGTGAAGTATTGGTGGATACCGTGACCGGGGTCGATCTGGAGAAAAAGCAGCTGCAAACCAAATCCGGAGAGGAATTTGGCTATGACAAACTGGTTTTTGCCACCGGCTCCAAGCCTGTGATCCCGAATTTCATTCCCGGCCATGACCTGCAGGGTATCGAGTACATCCACAAGTCCTTCAATTACATCAAATCTCTGAAAGAAAAGACCGATGCCGCGAAAAACATAGTGATCATCGGCGCCGGCTTCATCGGGGTGGAAGTTGCCGAGCAACTGGCCAAGTTCAAAGACAAAAATGTGCATCTGGTTGAGATGCAACCGCATTCGCTCTGCGCGGCCTTTTCCGAGAAGCTCACCGGCATCGCGGATGCCCTTATCCAGGAGCAGGGCGTGAAGCTCCACACCTCCACCAAGGTTACCGAGATCGTGGGCGACCAAGGCAAGGCGGCCGGCGTTAAACTTGCTGACGGACAAGTGCTTGCGGCGGATCTGGTGATCATGTCCATCGGCTATAAACCCAATACTGCCCTGGCCCGGGAAACAGGCCTGGAGCTGAACTGCAACAACGCGATCGTGGTGGACAACTATATGCGCAGCCCGGTGAAAGACGTTTTCGCCGTGGGTGACTGCTCCCAAAACATCGGGTTCATAACCGGCCGGGTGGACAACATCATGCTGGCTTCCACAGCCACCGCCGAAGCACGCATTCTGGGCTATAACCTCTTCGAGATCAACCTGGTGCGCACTTTCTCCGGCACCCTGTCAGTTTTTTCCACCGAGATCGGCGGCAAGGTTCTGGCCTCGGCTGGCGCCATCCAGCAAACCGCGGAAGCGGCCGGGATCAGCTACATCGTTGGTGAATTCGAAGACGTGGACCGCCATCCGGAGAGCATTTCCGACGCCTCCAAACTCTGGGTGAGCCTGGTGGTATCCCCGGATACGGGATTGATCATCGGCGGCGAGGTCTGTGGCGGAAAATACGCGGGAGAACTGATCAACGTGATCGGCCTGGCCATTCAGAAAGGCGTAACCGCTTATGAGCTGGTGTCTTATCAGATCGGCACCCATCCCCTGCTGACCACCGCGCCCACCAAATATGTGCTGATCAAAGCCGCCGAAGTGGCCATCAGTAAAATGAAAAACCGTGCCAAGGCATAATGGAGATATCAGTGAAAATAGCAATACCTCTCACCAACGGAGTCCTGAGCGCCCATTTCGGGCATTGCGAGAAATTCGCGATCTACACTGTCACAGAAAACAAGATCGTAGCGGCGGAAACTGTCGATCCCCCGATCCACGAACCGGGCTCGCATCCGGCCTTTTTGCATGAACTTGGCTGCAGTGTGGTGATAGCCGGGGGAATGGGCTACAAAGCCCAGGAACTGATGTGCCGCAACGGCATCCAGGTGGTGGTGGGGGCTTTGGACCTGCCGCTTGAAGAACTGGTGAACAAATACATAGAGGGAAAGCTGGAATCCGGTGAAAACCGGTGTGACCACTGATGAAAATCGCCATCGCCAGCGGCAAGGGCGGCACCGGTAAAACCACCTTGGCAGTGAACCTGGCCCTGCGCGCCGCCGAAACGCGGGACGTGGTGCTCGCCGACCTCGATGTGGAGGAGCCGAACAGCTCCATCTTCATCCAGGGTACACAGGTATCCGAACAGCAGTTTTTCCGCGCCGTTCCCCAATGGGAAAAGGAAACCTGCACGCTCTGCGGCAAGTGCGCTGAGGTCTGCCAGTTCAACGCGGTCGTGAAACTGGGGCAGAGCATTTTGGTGCTGCCTCAGCTATGCCATTCCTGTTACGCCTGCAGCGAACTCTGCCCCACAAACGCGCTGCCCATGCAGGATACGCCTCTGGGCTGGCTGCGCAGCTACCAAAAAGGCAGGCTGGTTTTTCTGGAAAGCAAACTCGATGTAGGCATGGAAATGGCCTCCCCTCTGATCAAACAAACCCTGGACCACCTGCAGAAAAACCAGGCCGCGGCGAGATACCAGTTTCGGGATTGCCCTCCCGGCACAGCTTGCCCGGTGATCGCCGCCACAGCAGACGCCGATCTGGTGATCCTGGTAACGGAACCCACCCCCTTTGGCCTCTACGACCTCAAGCTGGCGGTGGAAACCATGCGCCAGTTGGGAAAAAAAATGGCGGTGGTGATCAACCGCTGGGGAATCGGAGACGACAAGGTGCTGCGCTACTGCGAAGATCAGAGCCTGCCAGTTTGGGCCCTGTTCCCCAATCAGCGCGCGATCGCGGAGCTTTATTCCCGGGGCGAACTCATATATCCCCGGGTGGAGGAATTCCGGGACGGCTTGGACGCCATCCTGGCCCGTCTCGATGAATTCAAAGGAACAGCCGGATGAAGGAAATTGTGATCATCTCAGGCAAAGGCGGCACCGGAAAAACCTCCGTTGCGGCCGCGCTGGCCTCCATCGCGGAAAAGACCGTTATGGCGGATTGCGACGTTGACGCAGCCGATCTGCATCTGATCCTCGAACCGGAGATTCGGAAAACCGAGTCCTTTTTCAGCGGGGTCAAGGCCGTGATCGATCCGGACAAATGCAGCAGCTGCGGGCTCTGTGAATCCGTCTGCCGCTTCCACGCCGTCAGCCACCAGGGAGTGAGATACAAGATCGATCCGCTGGCCTGCGAAGGCTGCGGCTACTGCTTCCATGTTTGCCCCGTCCAGGCGATCAGCCTGCCTGAACAGCAGGTGGGGTATTGCTATATCTCCGCCACCAGGTTCGGCTGCCAATTGGTTCATGCCAAACTGGAGGCCGGAGCGGACAATTCCGGAAAACTGGTGGCGAAGGTGAAAAAAGACGCCAAACAGCTGGCGCAGGATACCGATATGGAATATGTTTGGGTGGACGGTTCGCCCGGGATCGGCTGTCCGGTGATCTCCTCGCTTTCCGGGGCGGATTTTGTGCTGTTGGTTACCGAGCCGACGCTTTCCGGAATGGGTGACATGCAGCGTGTTTACGAGCTCGTGAAGCAGTTCAACATCCCTGCCGGATGCCTGATCAACAAAGCGGACATCAATCCCGAAGTAGCAGACAGGATCAGGGATTTCATCATGCAAGAGAATATTTGCCTGGTGGATGAAATTCCCTATGACGAAGATTTCCCCCGCGCCATCACCCTGGGCAAGAGCCTGGTGGAGCTGGATCCCGGAAAATGGAGGGAAAGATTCCAAAGTATTTGGCATAAAGTGATAAAGGAGCTAACATGAAAATAGCCTTCACCAGCACGGGCCCGGACTGGGACGCGAAGATAGATCCCAGGTTCGGCCGCACAGACTACATCTTCTTCTACGATGAAGAAACAAACGAGGTTTCCAGCATCGACAACCGCGAGATCATCAAGGTTGCCCACGGTGCCGGCCCGCAGACCGCTCAGCGGATCTATGAGCATAAACCGCAGATACTTATCACCGGCAACGGTCCCGGCGGAAACGCCGGTGCCATCCTAAACCAGATGGATCTGAAAATCTTCACCGGAGCCGGCGGCATGACCATTCGCCAGGCCTATGAAGCCTTCAAGAACAATGGGTTGCCGCAAGCAAATTAGAGGAAACTGAAAACCAATGGAAGAAACCAACAAAACCCCGGCAGAAGTTGATCTGAGTGGGATCAAACACAGAATAATGGTTATGAGCGGCAAGGGAGGAGTGGGTAAATCCACCATTGCCGTGAATCTGGCCTACGGCCTGGCTTTGGCGGGTAAAAAAGTGGGACTGCTGGATGCCGACCTGCACGGTCCCTCCGTGGCCAAGATGACCGGCAGCGAAGGGGCCAAGGCCTCCGGAACCGAAGCCGGCAAGATCCTCCCTATTCGTTTGCATGACAGTTTTCACGCCCTGTCCATCGCCTATCTGATCGATAACGCGGATTCCGCCCTGATCTGGAGAGGCCCGCTTAAAATGAAGCTGTTGACAGACATGATCCAAAACACCGAGTGGGGCGATCTGGATTATCTGATCGTCGATTGCCCGCCCGGCACCGGAGATGAGCCCCTTTCCGTGGTTCAGCTGCTGGGCAGCGTGGACGGCGCGGTGATTGTCAGTTCCGCTCAGGATGTGGCGCTGCTGGACGTCCGGAAAAACCTGGATTTCGCCAAAAAACTGGGCGTGCCGGTTCTGGGCCTGATCGAAAACATGTCCTGGATCGCCTGCCCCCACTGCGGCGAGAAGGTTGAGCTGTTCAGCGGTGAAGGCATTGCCAAAGCGTTGATGGATTTCGATGTGGACCTGCTGGCCAAGCTGCCGTTCGACAGCAATATCACCAGCAGTTGCGACAGTGGGCGTCCCTTCATCTACGATTTTGGCAAAACCCCCTCCGCGCAGATCCTGCAAGACTTTATCCAGGGCGTTATCGCCAAAACCGAAGCTTGATAGAATAAGTATCTTGCCCGAACGGATTTTCCGGATAACATATCAATTGAGTATACTATTAAAATCATAAGGAGTACAGAATGGAAAACGAAAAACAAGGGATTCCACTGTTAGGTGACAAATTTCCCCAAATGAAAGTTGCAACCACCCGTGGCGTGAAGAACCTGCCTGACGATATGAAAGGCAAGTGGTTCGTGCTGTTCAGCCATCCGGCGGATTTCACCCCGGTGTGCACCACCGAGTTCGTGGCTTTTCAGCAGCGCTACGAGAAGTTCAAAGCCCTCAACTGCGAACTGGTCGGCATGAGCGTGGACCAGGTTTTCGCGCACATCAAATGGGAAGAATGGATCAAGGAGAAAATCGGGGTCGAGATCCAATTCCCGATCATTGCCGATACCGGAGCCGTGGCTGAGAAACTTGGCCTCATCCATCCCGGCAAGGGAACCAACACAGTGCGCGCGGTCTTTATCGTCGATGCTGAAGGCATTATCCGCATCATGCTTTACTATCCGCAGGAGCTTGGCCGCAATATGGACGAGATCCTCAGAGCTGTGGAAGCCATGCAGATAGCGGACAAGAACAAGGTTGCCATGCCGGCCAACTGGCCCAAAGGCGAACTGTTCGGCGACCATGTGATCATCCCGCCGCCCACAGATGTGGACACAGCCAACAAACGCCTCGAAGGAACCAAAACCGGCGACTACGAATGTTTGGACTGGTGGCTTTGCCATAAGAAACTGAGCTAGTTTCCGCTTCGACACAATTGATCCCGTCCTGCTTAACTGTGGGACGGGATTTTTTTGGTTACGCTTCCGTTTCCTGTTAATCCGATCTTTTAGGGGAATGAGTTCACAGGCAATTGTCTATCATATTCAAAGACCTTTGCACATAATCCTCAGTGTCTGGTGAAAATGTAAGCGCATTTTGGACCCGAAAAATAGTTTTTGAAATCTGCAAATAATTCTTGACAAAATAGATAGGCTCATATTTTGTCAC
>Ga0172377_10003027_pt1 | contig 17239 bp, 14 predicted proteins | sample Pumphouse3metaG_FD_119749 | JGI IMG/M metagenome (GOLD analysis project Ga0172377, IMG submission 119749) | Leachate microbial communities from a municipal landfill in Southern Ontario, Canada - Pumphouse #3 metaG | ecosystem: Engineered > Solid waste > Landfill > Unclassified | place: Canada...
ATCAGACCGGTTGCATCGCTCCTGCAAATACTAACCAGGCAAGCACTGTTTTTGCTACCAAGCTAAGCACGATATAGGTGCGTTCGCCATAGAGATAGTTTGACCAGCGGCCCACCTTCTTATACTGAAGGACCATATTGATGGGAAACAAATTGAAGAATACGAAATATGAACCAACGATTGCATATACGAACCATGGTACGAGTGATGGATCCGAATTACCAAAAGCGTTCAGTACAATCACGATCCAAGGCCCTATCCCGGCAACAGAACCGAAGATGAAAGCACTCCAATCTGTTTTCTGTTTGTATTGGTTAACCTCTTCCATGAGCAAGCCGAATAAATTCATCGAAGCATTCAACAAGAAAATCGTAATCAGCGCTCCTACATCATACACCCCGAAAAGCAATGCAATCAGTACGATCATCAACGAAGAACTCAGCGAATACTCATACCATCTGAAGCGGTTGATTCCCTTTTCGAGGTCTCGGTTGTAGATTTTATTGGTTCTGGGCATCACTATGATGAAGTGTGCCAGGGCAGAAAGAAACAAAAACACCGCTACAAGAATAGCAAACGGTACATCAAACAGTTTCTCAGGAAAGGTGACCAACCTCTTCTGTACCATGTCAAATTTCAAGAAATATGACCATACAGGAAGCTTGAACTGGGAAAATTTTTCCACCGATAGGGCAAACACCAGCATCAGCACGCCCTGAATAGCATGCAGAATTCCCATGATAAGATTAAAACGTTTTAAAGATGCTGTATCATATTTTACACTCATTATAAATATCTCCTGAATTCATTATAGTTATCAGAAGTGTCTTGCGGCTAGTAGGTGATTCTCTATTTTTGATAAGTATTTACATACACCGTCATTAAAGAATCATTGTCATAAAGACTAAAGTCTTTAACATATGATACATTACCACAAAAAGGATGTAGATAACCCTTTGAAAAACTTCCACATTAAAATCGATAGGTGATGATCGAAGTCAATTGCATAGGACAAGAAGCTATAGGACGCAAGCAGACGCACCGGCTGGTGGTAATAATTGTCTTAAGCCAACAATACGAGACTCACAGCCATCACCACCATCCCGGCAATCACTCCGCCAATTGCGATATGGTGCTCGCCATATTCTTCAGCTGTGGGTAACAGTTCATCCAGAGAGATATATACCATTATTCCCGCAACAGATGCGAACACGATACCGAACGTGATGTCATTGAACCATCGGCGTAATAGGAAGAACCCGATCAAGGCTCCGACAGGTTCGGATAATCCTGATAGTAGCGAGAACCAAAATGCTTTCGCCCGACTCTTTGTTGCATAATAGATCGGAGCGGAAACAGCGACACCTTCAGGGATGTTATGGATGGCTATTGCCACTGCAATGCTCACTCCGAGGGTAGGATCTGTCAGCGCGCCCATGAACGTAGCCAATCCTTCTGGAAAGTTATGGATGGCGATTGCAAGTGCGCTGAAAAATCCCATACGTAAAAGTTTTGGATGTGCTACATCCGATTGAGTGGGATTGTCTTCCGGTCTGGCATGCATCTCATGCGGATTTTCATACGAAGGGATAAGCTTGTCGATAATTGCGATCAAAGCCACACCCCCGAAGAATGCCGCAATGGTGACCCAATACCCGCCTTTAGTCCCGATAGCCCCCTCCAAGGAGTCCTTTGCCTTATAGAATATTTCAATCAATGCTACATAAATCATGACTCCGGCAGAAAAACCCAATGAAAATGCAAGAACTTTCGGATTGAACTTGCGGGAAAAGAAAGACATGATTGAGCCAATTCCGGTAGCAAGGCCGGCGAAGACGGTAAGGCCAAAAGCAAATAGAATCGATGATGTATCCATGTTGTGACATTACCATGATAACAATATGAAATCAATTCATAATATAATAACCATCCATCAGGGTGATGTATTTGGCATTTCCCTGCTAAGTACCCGATAATCTGAATTTGATCCATGTACACTGATTATTCGAATGCTCCAGCATAAAAACATCGGTGGGGTAATTTGATAATTCGATTCATCCATGGCGGGAAATAATAAAGGTGTAAACTCCCAGATCTCATGGATTATGCTTAAGTGTCGCCAGGGTATTTTGAGAAATGATGTACCAGCTGGGTGATGGTATCAGTATTGCCAATCTTCTTGATGCATGTCACTATGGGGTATGGATAAAACCCGTCAGTACTGGGCGGATTGGCTGAGGGTTCTGGTAATCCTGACGCTGATTATCTATCATACTTCTCTGACCTTCAGTGCATTGGGTAGCACGTACATCTACCGGGAGATTGACAGTTCTGAAGTGCTTCTTTTCCTCCTTTTGACAGCCCCGTTGGACAATTTTTTCATGGCAGCTCTATTCTTTGTTGCCGGATACGCAGCATTCTTTGCCCTGAGAAAAAGAACTTCGGGAGAATTCGCTCATGAACGGGCTATCCGATTGATGATTCCCGTGGGATTTGCCACCTTGATGCTCATACCAATTCAAGTGTATTTCAAATACCTTCATGAAGGACATAAGGGAAGTTTCTTTTTCTTCCTGTCCTCTTATTTCCCGTCCGGTATCTTTACATACGGATGGGGGCACTTCTGGTTCTTGTTCTATTTGTACGTTTTCTCGATGGTTTGTCTTCCGTTGTTCAATCATTGGAAGAGAACTCCGGAAAGTCTGTTAAAGATTTCATCTTTTCTCGCCAAACGAATTAATTTTCTCATCCCGCTAGCATTCATTGCTATTGCCGATGCGGTACTACGTCCTATGTTCATGAATAGCAAATACATACTCTGGGGAGATTGGGCAAATGTCGTCCTCTATCTTTCATTCTTTATACTTGGCTTTATATTCTCATCTGATGAGCAACTGCAACAAAAAGTTTTCAATTGGCGAATTCCGGCGATATGTATCGCTACGTGTTGCCTCATTGTTATCATCAGGCTCTATTATTTGGATGCGACCGAACAGTACCAACCGGCATGGCATACATGGTTGTGGTCGTCATTGAAAGGACTCTACGAGTGTTCGATGATTGTGGCTCTTGCCGGATTCTTCCATACATACCTCAACAAAGAATCGAAAGCCATCAAGTATCTAAGCAAAGCCTCTTTTTCATATTATGTTTGGCATTTCCTACCGGTTACGTTCATGACTTGGCTGGTGTTGAAGAAAGACTGGCATCCATATCTTCAATTCCTGATCATAATCATTTTTTCTTATGCATTCATCTTCTTGGTCCATGAACTGATTGAGAATAGATTGCTTACCGCATTGAAACGGTTATGGCACCGGTAGATTACCAAGTTGAAGCATATCTTCTATTATCGACTTTCAGCCGAAGTCTACATGAGACATCTACATTTAAGTCCGTATGAAATCTGTTTTGATTCAAGAGGAAATGTAGTTGATAAGAATCTACATTGTTTCGTTACTCGAGATGGTTTTGACCAAAGCATCTGTGGGAGCTTGGTATATGATCATATCGGCTTGTGTTACAAGTTTGTGTTCACCCATCAATTGATCGGCTACAAAATTACTCACTTGAATATTCGTAATGATAAGAATGATTTCCTTCTCCGGTTGATATTCAACATTTATGATAGGGATTCTAAGGTGTTGAGATGTGTCGGAACCTCTTCCATGAAGGATGGTTGCACCGGCAGCACCGTATTGTCGAGCCAGAAGAACAACTGAATCAGCATAGCCTCTGTTCACCACAACCATCAGGCAGGCATGCCCAATATAATGTGTTCTTTGTTTTGCAGCTTTAATGTATGTTTTCTCTTCAATCCCCGAATAAAGTATCTTCTTGGGTTTGTAAACCGTCCCCAGAATCATAATGGAGAACACCGGAGCCATCGCTACCATAGCGATTACTCCAAACCCGTCGACCAGGACATTCGCAGTAGGGATCGCTGACGCCGCACCTTGGGCGAAGGCAAGGACAAAGGTTGCTGTCATCGGTCCAGAAGCAACCCCTCCGGCATCAAATGCGATTCCCACGAACACAGGATTGCATCGGAATGATAAAATAATTGCAATGGCAAAACCAGGTAATAAGAAATACCATAATTTAACTGCGGGTACGGTGATTCTCACCATCGAAAGGGCTATGGCCAAACCGACACCGATAGAAAGTGTCATATGAATCAGTTTTTTTGGAATATGCCCACCGGTCACTTCTTCGATTTGTTTGCCCAATACATGGACAGCAGGTTCCATTAATACCACTATTAAGCCTAGCAACAAACCGATACATATGATGATCCTATGGTCCAGTTCAGCGATTTGCATACCGATGATCCATCCCATGTCCATGAATCCTGAGTTGACGCCGGTAAGAAATAGCACAAGACCAAAAAGAGTAAGTAGAAGGCCTTTGATAATAGGAAGCATCTGTTTTCTCTTTATCTTGAACTTTGAGAAGTTGAAGATGAAAAACAATAAAGAAATGGGTAGAAGCGCCAGAAATGATTCTAGACCAGTATGAGTGATAGATTCCAAGAAAGGAGCGATAATTCCATCTGCTGGGATGAACTGGCCCGCTTTTCCACTTATATTACGTTGTCCGGTAATAACGGACATGCTCATTATCGCTACAATTGGACCGGCACTCATGATCCCTACCAGCCCGAAAGAGTTTTCTTCCGTATGTGCTCCGCCTTTGACATTGGCAAGACCTATCGTCAACGCTAAAATAAAAGGTGTGGTAAGAGCTCCGGTCGTGGCTCCGGATGCATCGAATGAGATAGCGAGAAATTCTTCTGATACAAAAACAGCCAAGATGCATATGAGTGCGTAGGTAAGCAACATGAAATTATTTATCGGGGGTTTATCTCTCAATAATCGAAAGATTCCCAAGGCAACCATCAACCCGACACCTGTAGATACGACATAAACAATAAGCGTTGAACTTAGCGTGTGCCCTGACGCGTTCTGAACCTGTGAGCCGAGAATCAATAGATCGGGTTCTGCAACTGTTATTAAAAATCCCAAAAGAAATCCCAGGATCAATATTTTCGGCAGGGTTTTTGAAGTAGCCACCTCTTTCGACATGTATTCGCCGATCGGATTCATCGATAGTTCAATCCCGAACAGGAAGATGGAGAGTCCTGATAGCAGCATAGCGCTTCCAATTAGAAAACGGAGAAGAATAGCTGTCTCGACATCAATGATGGTAAAACAAAGGACTAGTACCAATATCATTACTGGAAGTAGAGTACGAGTGACTTCACTAAGTTTTTCAAAAAAAACGTTCATACTACAGTTTCCGCACGTTCTTCGGCTCTATCTTCCAACAATCCGCTTGTCTTGATAACTGGAAGTACGAATAAGATTCCGGTACCCGGCTTGTCCAGTTCCAATTCAGAAGAAATCTGTTCTCTTATCGAATCTACCTTATCTTTGGTACTGATGATCATTACAATATCTTTTTGAGGTTCAATGGCCAATGGAAAGTAATAATCGACTGGGACACCAGCTCCATGACCATGGATGACCGTACCGCCCTTGGCTCCCGCAAGGCGTGCAGCTGTTATGCAATCTTCGTGTCTTCCTTTATCAACGACGGTCATGATGCAATAATGACTCGCTTCAAATCGGTCGAGACTATCATCTCGTTTCCGGTTGCCATCAGGTTTCTCCCATTTTTTAAATGGAATTGAAAATGCGATACCCTTTCGTTTTTTTAACACATCAAAGTCATCGCGAATCATTCTATGCAAAGTTTCGTTCAATTCGTTGGTCGCACTGATCATGAGGATTTCTTTATGTGCTTGGATAAGATGTTTCCTCTTGAGAAATGTGGAACGCCTTGTTCCTTCTCCCAAGAAAATCGTACCGTTTGTAGCTCCTACACCCAGGGCTTTATGCAATATTGCGTTGGCTTTTCCTTTGTTAACGACCGTAAAAAATAATATATCGATATCAATCTACCTTTTTTGCTCGTTTCATCGTTGAAGAGAGCTCGGAAATATGAATTTTCATGTATGTATAGTTTAACATATTTAGGAATATGATGGGAAATGATTTTTACTTTTGACAAGTAATAGTGAGTATCTTTCCACATAAAATGCATCGGCATAGGCGGTGTCGAACCTAACCAAGATGTTCAAATAAAATGGTCGATATCATAATGTATTGGAGTATCAGTGTTATCCTTTTCCAGACTACGTATGTCAACTCGGGTTCACCAGCATCAAGCCCAAATAAGCCATACCAGCACATATCCCGTAAGTACTGCGGAAAGTGTAAATGGTACACTGATTCTCATGAATCTGGACGGAGGGACTTCATTGCCGACTTTTCGGAGGATTCCGAGTGCTGCGATGTTCGCAGATGCTCCGATCGGAGTAAGATTCCCACCTAAAGTCGCCCCTGTGAGCAGACCGAAATACAACACTGTCGGGTCCACTCCTAGTTGTGCCCCTACGGTTGCAACTACAGGCAACATGGTTGCCACATAGGGAATATTGTCGATGAATGCTGATAATAAGACAGAAAACCCGACGATGATGGTATAAGCGATGAATACATTGTTCCCACTGATTCGTGCGAACAGATTGCCGAGGGCATCGACGACTCCGGCACGCGTGATGCCGGCAATGACGATAAACAATCCTGAGAGCAACAAGAGAGTGAACCAATCGATTTCTTTTAACATATCGCCCAATGCTTTGATGCTCCGTTCATGTATGATCCGGTGAACGATTCCGATTAAGAGCATCGCCATACAGATGAATCCGTTTGCATGATCGGCAATCACCAAAGGCAAGGTATCCTTCGGAATGAAAGATACCAAGATAAGAAGGATAATTGTCAAGAGAAGTAGTATGCTGGGTACATAATCCTTCACGACGGTACGTCCCATACTCGTCAATACAGTCTTCTCCTTCCTGAATAAAAACAATAGCACGACCATTGAAGCAAGTGCTCCTGCTTGAACAATCCAAAACAGCCCGATTTTACCTTCATAAAAAAAGAAATCAGCGAAACTGAGCCCCATGTGGCCGCCAAGAAGAATTGATGTGGTGTCCCCCACCAGCGTGGCTGCTCCCTGGAGATTCGAAGAAACAGAAATCGCGATGATGCTGTCCACCGGCGAAATATTAATTTTGCGAGCGATGGTGATCGCCAACGGGGCGATCATCAGCACGGTAGCTACATTATCAATGAAAGCAGAAACGATGCCTGCGAATAATGCTAGTGAGAGAACCGCCCATTTGACATTTGGCATCTTGGCAATAATCAGATCAGCCAATAGGGCGGGCATTCGTGATTCGATGAAGAGTGTCACAATTCCCATCGTCCCGCCAAGCATCATGATGACGTTCCAATCGACAGCGGTTAGTACTTCCTTCAACGGTAGATACCCGATGGTCACGAAAATGGTAGCTGACGCCAGAGCGATGAAAGCTCGCCAAGTTGGAAAAATCAACAATCCTATATAAGTGGCAGCAAACAAAATAATGGCAATGAGCATCTCCACATTCATATGTGTATGGACTCCTCTGGTAACATATATGTTGTTTCCGAATAAAACACAATTCATCACACGAATCAAGCAGCATGCAAAGCTATGGCAAGTGAAGCATTATGGACTTCAGATTCATTCATCGATTTCAGGTCGCCCATGATATCATATGTGAATTATGATGTGACTCAATCGCTTGCGAACAATAATGATCTTCAATACTTAGAGCTGGACAATAATTGCGGTACATCTTCCAACAAATCAGATTCAGTTTTCAGACTGATCAGGTGAATCGGGAACAAGATTGGGTTCCATCGTGGGTGACGGTCGTTCAAGCAAATGTTTGATCTGTAAAAGGATGTTCATAATTCATCCCCGCGACCAAGAGAAGCAGTCCCGCTTGCCCGGTTACATACCCTGCGAGCAACCATACTACTGAGTTGATGATCCCTTCGAAATCAACGATTAACTTTTTTTCTTTTGGAAGGAGAATCACGCCGATTATCAGACAGATTATACAGAGTGCGAGCAATCCCAAGCCGATTTTCTTCATGTTCATCGTTTTACTCCCTTGAAGTCAATGATCACCAATCACGCACACTAGCATCTTACCATGGGATACTTTGGAATCAAAGCGTTAGAGCGGGTGATGTTTCCCACATAGTCTTGTATATCAAACGGAGTTCACGGGTTTTGCTTTTTGGGTAGTTCATGCAGATGTCAGTTGCGACTATCATGGCAGGACTTCTACCTTGGTAAACTTTCCCTTGTAAGTAATAGAATGAAAGTTCTACGAATCAAGGAAAATCCGTGAGAGGATCTTGTACATACATAGTGATTGTTCGGAGAAGATCCTGGGGGCGGTGGACCTGAGGACCTACAACGAGTTAACAAATTCATATCCTTGAGTTCCGTTCACACCTTCTCCGAGACGTTTGGAAACCCTTTGCAACGTGTGTGTTGAAGCGTAAGTTCCTGGAACAATCACTTAATAGTTGACCGTCATAAATTTCTTAATGCCTTATAATAAAGTCCTCCAAACTATCTGGTAGTTTTTTTAAGGATATCGTCGGAACCTTTGATCACCTATGCATTGATTCCAATTTCCCTCAAAAGTGTATTAATTTTTATTTTATAATTTGTACTAACAAAATAAACGATTTATTTAAAATATATGTTTACTTGTACGTACAACAAGGGTATGATACGTACTTGAAAGTGCGATTATGCAGTCTTCTCAAAAATTCATACGTATGATTATGGAGGAAAAAATGAAACCTAAACGAATTTTTGGCGTTGCTGTAACGTTTGTTCTATTTGCATTAGCTTTAATTCTAATAATTGGAGTTGATACAAACTGGGGAAACACCACAGTAAAGAAACTAACATTGTCTACAGCTGACGGAGATGTTATCAGTGCTATTCTTTACAAGCCAAAAACAGCAACGCCAGATAATCCTGCTCCAGCGGTAATGTATGCGCATGGTGGAAATGATATGCTAGAGCAGGGCAGTGCATATGCCGTTGAATTAGCCAGAAGGGGTTATGTGGTGATATCATGGGATTATACAGGGTGTCATAACTCAGATATTGCGACAGGACCTTCAGAAACTGCCCCAAGTGAAGCAGCCGGTGCTCCGACGATGGGAGCAGAAACAGTGTACAACACCCTCAAGACGTTCAACTTCATTGATCAAAGCAAGATTGTCGCAATGGGTCACTCGATGGGTGGACAGTACACCATGGCGTTTTCAATCAACAATCAGGAAGCGGTAAATCTTCAGGTCAATCTTGGAATGAACTATTACGGATCTCCCAAGAATGAAGACTACAATTTCAATTTTGTCTGTATCATAGGAGATGCCGATGAAAGTTGTCTTGTAAGATCGAACAATGATGTGGCGAGCATCTTCAAAGTTGAACAGATCAGAAGAATATTTTTTGGTGATTTCAAGTCAGAGGCAGACAAGGTTCCCGAGATTGAGATCGGAAAGAAATACTATACGACATCAACAAATGGCAATACCTATTCAAGAACAGTTTACATGCCGGATTCATGTCACGCATACTACCTGGTCACAAATGACGCTGTCCAGACCGTAGTGTATGCCGTGACAAGCAATATTGGCCTTGGCCTTGATGCAGGGGTTGAATCATATGAGGACCATGGCAAGATCAGTACGGTTTGGCAAGTCAAGGACATTGGATTTATCCTGATGTTGGCAGCTGCGGTTGCAGGCATGGTTGTCCTAGCCAATTTCCTTCTTGATACTCAAGTGTTCAAAGGACTCAAACTAAGCAAGACACCTACACTTGGAATTGAAAAATCAAACTGGATGCATTGGGTGTTTTTTGCTGTCCTGGTAATCCTTCCCGTAGCGCTGTTCAGACCAGGTATCACTGCTTCAAGAAGTTTCCTTGGAATCAACATCAGTAAGCTTTGGCTCCTTGGAGGGACAAACAACAGTTACATCTCATGGCAGTGGACAGTGTCAATCGGGATGATAGTCGTTTTCCTTGCATATCATTTCCTCTGGGGAAGAAAGCACGGCGGAAACTTGCTGAATTATGGATTCAGGACAGCCGATGATGGAAGCTTCAGGATTGGATATATCGGGAAAGCGTTTCTGTTTGGGTTATTAACCGTTGGATGCGGATATATTATTTTCTCATTGATTTCTGCATACACAAAGCAGGGAATGCATATAGCAACATTTATGTTGTCAACAATCAACACGAATAGAACGCTATGTATTCTCATGTATTTCCTCTTCCAGATCCCTTATTTCCTTACAAGCAGCCTTGCGCTCAAGAGTATTGGAGTCACGGAGACAGAAGATTCGACGAAGGGGACCTTGAAGTCGATTCTCATCGGAACAGTATGTACGGTTGCCGGACTTCTTCTTCTCTGGTTGTTCTTCGTCCTTATCGTTACACAGGGAAAAACTGTTACTAATTCAACCTATTTTGCTCAGGACAGGGTATACATATCTACCATCGCAATTTTCCCTCTCTTCATCGGCATGACAATCGCAAATGCATTGAATATCACTGTATCGAAGAAGACAAATAGCATTTGGGCAGGACTTTTCACTGCTCTGCTGTGGGGAACTTGGATGCTTATCAGTTGTGGCGGAATGGCAAAATATATCTACTGATTATCCAGTTGGAAGATAGGATAGGGATCTGGTGCAAACGGTAATAGACCTGAGCATCAGATCCTTAGTATGTCCGAAGGTATTAATGTTCAAAAAACTGCTTTGGCTTTTCCTAAACATATCCCCCAGCTATTCCAACAAAGGTGCCTTATTCAATTACAAGAGACACAAGATACGCGTTAAGACGTTTGATTTGTGGTGTTAGCAAGTTCATCCTTTCTTACGTGCACAATAGTTCGGCATCCGCATTTGGTAAGAAGCTTTCGCATCCAAATTCAGATGAATTATAGGGAAAGCTATTTGGTAGCATAAAACACGCATGAAGCGGATTGTTGCTGTTTGTTTTTACACTTACGCCTTGAGGAGGTTGAGAGGTGGGGTCAGTGATTTGCTTTCAGGACTGCTGTGTCCCAATCCATAAGGATGGATTCTTCATGTCCGCCTTCAATCATGTTGATGATCTTTTTGGCAGCGGTTTTTCCTAACAATTCCTTGCGGTGTCCGATTGAGACAAAAGGCTTGTCGAGCAGCATCGCATACTGACTGGAATCAAAGCTGACAATCTCAGGAATAGGCATTGAAGCAGCCTTGCATGCACGTGATATCCAGACTGCGATCTCATCGTTATAACAGACGACGGCGGTCAGGCCACAAAGATTGTCAAATACCTCGTTGTTTGCTTCGATGAGTTTATGATGTTTACAATAATCTTCTGTAGTGTACCATCTAACACGAGCGTCATTCAGTCCAAGCCCGGATGTAAGCAAGCCTTCTGAGAATCCAGCATAACGGAAAAGCCCTTGGCGGTCATCGGATTTGAAAATCCCCCCAATCGTCGTATGGCCTTTCTTAACTAGATATTTCACCAGTTCCTTCCCACCTTGAAAATCATCCATGCCGACCACCACTTCGTCTGAGAGCTCGGGGTAGGTGGAATGGAGGAAGACAAGAGGAATTCCCATCTCCTTTATCTTCCTATACAACGATATGTTAGGATTGGGAAGAGCTGTTTTCGTACCTTCTACGATTATACCTGCAGCATTGCCATCATTGATAATTTTCTCTAGGATTGTCCGTTCTTTATCCACACGGTTTTCAGTCTGGATGAGATTGATGTTGAACCCTTCGCTTGACAGTTCCCGTTCCATACCCCTGATAATTTCCGGGAAAATATAATTGCTTATATAGGTGCTGACGGTGACGATAGTCTTTGAGGAAAGCTGCGGTTTTTTCACTTTGGAAGATGAGATATACGTGCCGCTGCCCTGAATTTGGTAGAGATGCCCCTCATGTTTAAGGCAACTTATTGCCTGTCTAATAGTTTGCCTGCTTACACCAAAGCGTTTCACTAATTCGTGTTCGGTAGGCAGTTTTCCCTTGTCGTTGTATGAGCCGCGTTGGATCTCTTCACGTAATAATACCGCAATGTCCGAGTACTTCGACATTCTCTTTTATTCTCCGGGTGTAATGTAATCTGCGAGCGGACAAATTGCAAGTGTTTCAGTAATTTGTATCGTACAATTCATGCTTTACGATGGAACCTTTAACTTGATGAAAACGATAGATGCGATCGGAATATGGAAGTGTAAACCGATTTCGTTCTGAAAGAATATTTCAATCGAAAATTCACTGGAGACAACACATAGTCTGAAAGTCGAAACCCAATGTACGATAACTGATTAATCATAGATGCCCAAAATAGGATTTTAGGATACGTTCGTACAACTAAGTATATTTTACATAGATGTATGTACATATTACTTGCATTCTTTCAGTCCTGCTAGTATGATTTTAGCCAAAAGACTGATATGGAAGGTAACGTATGAACATGCAGGATACCGTGCTCGGGATCGAATTGGGATCAACCCGGATTAAAGCCGTGCTTGTCGATAAAGATCATGCAATTATTGCCTCAGGAAGTCATGAATGGGAAAATATTCTTGAGCGTGGAGTTTGGACGTATCATTATGAAGATATCATAAACGGTGTGCAGGATTGTTTCATGAAACTCCAGCATGATGTCATGGACACAATTGGCGTTCCACTTACCACGACTGGTGCGATCGGTGTGTCGGCAATGATGCATGGCTATCTTGCGCTCGACGAGCATGATCGCCCCCTCACGGAATTCAGAACCTGGAGAAACAGGACCACTGGAAAAGCAGCTAAGGAGCTATCGGAGAAATTTTCCTTCAATATTCCCCTCAGATGGTCCGTAGCGCATCTTTATCAAGCGGTCTTGAACAGAGAAGAACATGTCACGAGAATTAAAAAAATCACTACCCTTGCTGGTTACATCCACTACCTGCTCACAGGAAAGTTTATAGTCGGAGTAGGTGATGCTTCTGGAATTTTTCCTATAGATACAAAAAATAGATATGATGAATCAATGATGAAAACCTTCAATCACCTTGTTGAAGACTATGATCTTCCATGGAACATCGAGGACATTCTGCCTGCGATCAATATGGCAGGCGAACAAGCAGGCAGGTTGACAGAGACGGGAGCCCGTCTTCTAGATCCTACAGGGACGATGCGGGAAGGTATTTTATTTGCTCCGCCGGAAGGAGATGCCGGTACGGGAATGACTGCAACGAACTCCGTTCGCGTCAGATCCGGCAACGTGAGTGCGGGTACAAGCGCTTTTGCAATGATCGTCCTTGATAAACCGATCGAAGTCCACAGGGAAATCGATATCGTAACCACCCCTACCGGGAAGCCGGTAGCAATGATCCATTGTAGCAATTGTACCAGCGATATAAATGCGTGGATCAATCTTTTCGGTGAGTTTGCTGAGAATCTGGGGGTGAACATTCCTGAGAGTAAACTTTATAGAATGCTTTATTCCAAAGCATTGGAGGGTAGGCCTGACTGTGAAGGGCTTCTCTCTTATAACTATTATTCAGGTGAGGGTATTACTGATTTCGATGAGGGAAGGCCGGTATTGCTCAGGAAGCCGGATGCGAAAATGGACCTAGCATCCTTTATGAGGACCCACATGACCAGCGCTCTTGCGACGCTTAGGCTTGGGATGGATATCTTGAAAGATGAACATGTTGAAATAGACAGGATTTATGGTCATGGGGGATATTTTAAGACTCCTGAAGTCGGGCAACGGATACTAAGTGCCGCAATCGACATCCCTGTCTCTATCATGCAATCCGCCGCTGAGGGCGGTCCTTATGGCATGGCCCTCCTCTGCGCATACATGATATGGAATACAGGCGAATCGCTTGAAGATTATCTGGACAACAAGGTTTTCGATAAGGTTGCACACAAGACCCTTATGGCATCTTCGGATGAGGTGGATGGCTTTGGCCGTTTTATCAGTAACTACAGAAAAGCTCTCAAGGTAGAACGAGCTGCTGTGGAGTCCTTCTGATTTTTTTAGAAGATTAAGAGAGGGGCTTCTTAACACCTTACTTCAATAAAGAATGCATTGCTATTGCATGGTACGATGAGGAGAAAAGAAAATGGAAAGAAAAGAATTCTGGTTTGTTGTTGGAAGCCAGTCGCTCTATGGAGATAAGGTACTGAGGACAGTTGAAGCAAGGGCAAAAGAAATGGCAGAAGAATTGTCCAAAACACTTCCATATCCGTTAGTGTATAAAGCAACCATAAAGACCAATAAAGAGGTTACTGACGTTGTTAAGGAAGCAAATTATTCAGATACATGCTATGGGTTTGTCACTTGGTGCCATACTTTCAGTCCGTCAAAAATGTGGATAAACGGGCTGGATATTCTTCAAAAGCCATACTGTCACCTAGCGACCCAATACAATAAGGAAATCCCGAACGAAGAAATTGACATGGATTTTATGAATCTAAATCAAGCAGCGCATGGCGATCGTGAACACGGGTTTATAGCAACCCGCCTAAGGATGCCAAGAAAGGTTATCGCAGGGTATTGGAAGCATCATGATATACAAAAGCGGCTTTCAGATTGGATGAAGGTCTGTATAGGTGTTCAAGTCTCCAAGAATCTCAGAATCATGCGCTTTGGGGATAACATGCGTGAAGTCGCTGTAACAGAAGGGGACAAGGTCGAAACGCAAATCAAGCTTGGTTGGCAGGTCAATACATGGGCGACAGGAGACCTGGTGAAGGAGATGAACAAGGTTGCAGATGCTGAAATCAATGCACTTTTTGCTGAATATACCAATCAATATGACATTGCTTCGACCGACCTTGGTGCTATCCGTTATCAAGCAAGAGAAGAAATTGCGATGAAAAAGATGATGGACATGGAAGGCTGCATGGCCTTTTCCAACACCTTCCAGGATCTGTATGGCATGGAGCAGCTTCCCGGGCTTGCAACTCAGCATCTCATGGCCCAGGGGTATGGTTACGGCGGAGAAGGCGATTGGAAGGTATCCGGGATGACTGCGATCATGAAATCAATGGGAAAAAATGGTAATGGTTCATCTGCTTTCATGGAAGATTACACCTATCACCTGGTAGATGGCCAAGAATATTCCCTCGGTGCCCATATGCTTGAGGTGTGTCCTAGTCTTGCTGCCGATAAGCCCAGGATTGAGACCCACCATCTTGGGATCGGGATGAATGCGAAGGATCCGGCCCGCCTAGTCTTTGAGGGGAAAACAGGCAAAGGCATTGTTGCATCACTTGTCGACATGGGAGGAAGAATGAGACTGATCGTTCAGGAAATTGAAGCGGTGAAACCAATCCTGTCGATGCCAAACCTTCCTGTTGCCAGAGTCATGTGGAAAGCAATGCCGAATCTTACTATTGGAGTCGAGTGCTGGATCATGGCAGGAGGTGCGCATCACACGGTTCTGAGCTATGACGTGACTGCCGAGATGATGAGAGATTGGGCAAGAATAATGGAAATTGAATTTGTTCATATCGATAAGAACACAACTCCAGAGAAACTTGAAGAGGAACTTCTCATCAAAGATCTTGTCTGGCGACTCAAATAACTGTTCCAGAAAGGAGTTCATAGTTTTTTTACAGTCGTTGCCCATAATATCTGTAAAACAAAGAAGATCTCTCAAAAAGATAGTAATTCTTTGAAAAATAAGAATATGCAGTTAGTGCAACATTATTGTTTCATTTCGATTTCGCTGCAACAGGAAGTCTGATATTATGTGCATCCAAAAATATATTCGTCCCGATGAGATTGATGTAGAAACCTCGATGTTTCTATAAAGCAAGATTACTCAACAGCTATAGTGTCAAAGGTCTGGGGGATGTGTAGTCCCCTCCGCGATGACGAGGTTTCATATGGTGACTATCCGGAACAGCTTACTTATCTGATTTTTTTAAAGATGTCGGATGAGTATTCCAAGCCTTCGTATAACAGAGAAACAGGAATTCCATCCGGTTGTACCTGGGCTGACATGAACACACTCAAAGGGTCGGAATTAGAAAATCAATACAAATCCACGTTGGGAAAATTGGGTGAACAAGGAGGTATCCTTGGAAAGATTTTCATGGGTGCAACGAACAAGATCAGTAATGCTGCCATCCTGTATCGCGTCGTCCAGATGATTGACTCAGAACGATGGGTTGCGTTTTCTTCCGACGTCAAGGGTGAAATTTATGAAGGCTTGCTTCAGAAAAATACCGAGGACGTGAAAAGTGGAGCAGGACAATATTTCACTCCTCGTCCTCTCATACGGGCTATGGTCCGATGCATCCGACCTGAACCGAACCATAGCGGACCCCTGTTGTGGGTCTGGAGGCTTTTCCCTTGCTGCTCAATTTTTCCTTGCAGACCCTGAGAATTATTCTCTTGATCGTGAACAGAAAGAGTTCTTCAAGAATGGCACATTTTGGGGAAATGAGTTAGTACCTTCTACTTTCAAGTTGTGCCTGATGAACTTATATCTACATAACATTGGTGATATCTACGGAAACCTTCCTGTCACTCTAGGTGATGCATTGCTCACTGACCCAGGGAGACGTGTGGAATATGTACTGACAAATCCTTTATGGGTGTATGATTTCCGGACAAACGTCCATTTCACACTCAAACAACATCCATTGACCAATGATGATTTGGATGATTTTGTAAGAAGCTACAATCCCTCCAATCGGTATGACCGAAAGGAAACATGGTCTGAAGATAATCCTGATGGAAGGTTCCGAAGGTTTGATGTTAAGCAATTTTTTGAGCGTGATAAAACCAGTATGGATTTTTTCTGGATAAAGGATAAATCCCTTGCTGATTTGGACAACCTTCCTGATCCGGACGTCTTGGCTTCAGAGATAATTGACAATCTCCAGAGCGCGTTTGATAGCTTTAAAGAGTTGGGTGAACATTTGAAAGGATGAGTATTCAAGATGATTTATTATTGTATCTTGTTCTGTTGTTAACTATCGTTTAGTAATTTTAAACACCAAACAAACACCAGCAGTATGCTTGAAACCTCAAATATTGTGTTCTGTTGCGTGTTTTTTGGGCATTTTGGTGTACGGAAGTGTTTTTTCTCAAGGATGAGATGGGTTTGACGTATCTCTTTATCGCTCATGATTTGTCGATGGGTAAACATTTTTGATAGAATCGGTGTGATATACCTAGGGGAATTGGTGGAGGTGTGCTCAAGCGATGAATTGTA
>Ga0172377_10003030_pt1 | contig 17236 bp, 16 predicted proteins | sample Pumphouse3metaG_FD_119749 | JGI IMG/M metagenome (GOLD analysis project Ga0172377, IMG submission 119749) | Leachate microbial communities from a municipal landfill in Southern Ontario, Canada - Pumphouse #3 metaG | ecosystem: Engineered > Solid waste > Landfill > Unclassified | place: Canada...
AAAATATAACTATCCTAAGATGTTCAATCTTGCTTTTCACACTATCTCAACGTCCACTTTAGCCCCCTTAACTTGGCCGCTAAATATTGGCGTAGGATTAGGTGGAATATCTGGTCTAGGGTTTATTGCATGTCTCATTATGTACATCATTGCAATTTGTAACCCCGGGACCACACTTGCATTAAATATGGGTCACATAGAATTGTGGTTAATTATATTTGCAATATTTGTAGCAACAGCTTTAATTTCCCTAGTGGTTTTTATACCGAGCATGTATTTAAGAGATATTCACACGAATACTCAACGTCGCCCCACATACATAGTAGAATCAAAACACGATAGTAAAAAATCTCTCAAAAATTAAATAGAAACAAAGACTATAACAATTTCGCGTTAACCCAAAATAAGTAGAAAATCCAAAACTCGTTTTTAGACTATTTTTGTTTTTCAATAAAAGAGGGCAATGCGCATGGGCAAAAGAAAAAGTAGTATGATTTTTAATTTAATAGCGCCTATTTATGGCCTTTTTTATAAATCTCAGAAACGTTTTTACGAGAGTATTGTGGAAAAGATTAAGAAAGAAATAGATGTCTCCTCTTTTGCCAATATTGTAGATATAGGATGCGGTACCGGCGCGCTGTGCTCTGTATTCAAAGAAAATGGTATGGATGTGACAGGAATAGATACGGCATCAAGAATGTTGAATATCGCTAAAAGAATACCAGCAAATAGTGGGATAAAATTCGTTCAAGCCAATTTTCTTGAAGACTTATCAATTGAGAATAAAAGTTTCGATATTTCAATAGCGTCATATGTAGCGCACGGCTTAAAAAAAGAAGAAAGAATGCGACTGTATTCTGAAATGAAACGAATCACAAAAAATTACGTAATTATTCACGACTATAGTAAAAAAATGACATTCAAGACATCCTTCATCGAATGGTTGGAGGGTGGTAATTATTTTTATTTTATTAAGCACGCAAAAACTGAAATGGAAGGGTGCTTTTCGGAAGTAAAAATAATTAATGTAGATGCAAAAGCAAATTGGTATATCTGTAAGTTGATTTAAAAATATATTGGTATCGTTGAATTATACAACTATTAAAACAATAGAGGAGACAGCAATTATAAGGGATACAACTAAATATATAGACATGTATTCCCACATACATATTCTATATTTTCTTTTGTAATATTTTAAAGAATAATAGGAAATAAACCGCATTAAGTTCCAAACCATAAGTCCAAGACTCACAGTAATTAACAATGTATTAACAATAATAACTAAAGCTTCCATAGTAAAAACCACATTTACATTTTGGTTAGCCAATGGTTCATATAAGTGCATCATAAGCAACAAAACGAAAGATAACAATATAAAAATTGTCGATAACAAAGAAATATTTCTATATTTATTCATATTCTTCATATCGACTTCTTTTTCTTTTTCCCTTGTATCATTTAATACGCAAAGTTCCTGCATAGGTATTCCTAAAATAGAAGAAATTCGTTTCATCATCGCTACAGTTGGTAAACTTTTCCCGTCTTCAAACATTTTAATAGTCTTAAGACTAACATTTAACTTTTGCGCTAATTGTTCGACAGTTAGATTTAAATCGTGCCTTTGTTTGGCAATTTTCTCTCCAATTATCATCTTAAGTTCTCCCTTAAATTTTTATAAGATTAAAACAATTTACTAACTAATCAGCGTTAAATATTGCAACATTAATATATCGTTCTTTTGCAGTTCCACCTGCGTGATTAGATTTAAGTTTAGTGCGATCAAGTGAATTAGCTATTCCATATTCAGAGTTGGATACCGCTAAAAAATCACCGATAAAACTTTCGAAATCTTTATTCGGAGTTCCTTCTCCAAATATCTTTAATTCTTCCACTTGTTTTCTTGTGTACAAATCAAAATAATCTCCATAGTAATGTTCAAATAATTTGGTAAAAGTTTCTTTCATTTCGGGCTTTATATAAAAAGCGTGAGTTCTAGAATCAAGATATACACTGTCAAACCTAAGACAATCCTTGAAATCTTCATGTTCATTAAGTAAAAAATACTTAGTATCAATATGACCATGGTCAGCTAATACCACAAATAATGTTTCGGGATGCTTGTTTACAATCTTCTCCATATTTTTATCGATTGTTTGCATTATCTTTGATATGTGATCATCTTTCGTACCAAGTTCGTGTAATGATGTATCCGGTTCCGTATTATATGCGTATAAAAAATCATTTTTAACTAACTTGCCATCCATTATATTGAAAAAACTATTCATAGATGCATCTTTAAGTAAGAAAGATTTAATTTCATCGGCTTTTTTTCCGGATTTGACTATTCGTTCTATAATTGTTTCATATTTATATGTTTCCCAGGTATTGGGAACGTAAGCTTCTTGAGTTATATCATCCTCAGAAAAAAACATAATGATTGGATTGAGGTGATCAGCAAATTTTTGAGTCCAACCAAGCCATCCAGTTTCACAAGGATACTTTGAACTCATTAAAGATGTTGTTGCAGCTACAGTTGTCGGAGGGAAAACACTAGTGATAGTAAATTCATTATGACTATTAATGTAAGGAATATATTCTTCGTGTAATTCCTCAATATATTTTCCCATGCCATCAAACAAACAAATACAAATTTTCTTATCTTTATTTTGTTCTAATATCGAATCTAGTTTTTGATGAGTTTCATGATATGTGGGTATGTTAAAATGTTTTAAAATTGAATTAGAAATATTTACTAAGCAGTTTGTACGATCGTAATATATCATATAATTTACCTGTCCTAGATATATTCTATCACATCGATTATATAAAATTTATTTCTCAATTTTGGTAATGTCTTTTAATTGATTTATTTCATTTTCATTCAGCAGTCGAGATTCTCCAATTTGTAGATCGTCTACTGTCAAAAATCCCAAACGTATTCTGCGCAATTCTATCACTTCTAATCCGAAGTGTTTGAATATTCTTTTTATCTCGTGATACTTACCATCTGAAACAATTATGCGGCAAGAATTGGATTTTATTTTTTCAACTTTTTTAGGCTTAACTATTTCACCTGCGCCTATTTCTATCTCTTGTATAAGCAAAGGAAGTATCTCATCTGGCACATCGTTATTCAGCACCGCCTCGTATTCTTTTTCTACTTGGAACTTGGGATGTATTAGTCGATTATTAAGTTTGCCCTGATCAGTTAATAGGAGCACTCCGGTCGTATCCACGTCCAATCTACCGACGATTTTGACTCTTTTAGCATAAATCGGATTAATTATATTTAAAATGCTCGGATACAATTCATCTATAGAAGAGCACAAATATCCTTTGGGTTTATTCAACAACAAAAAAATTTCTTCCACGTACTTTATAGGACTGCCATCCACCTCAATTTTATCATTTTCAAGATTGATATTAGTGTCGGAAATTCTCACTACCTCGCCATTTACTGTGACGTGTTTTCCTCGTATTAATGTCTTTACATGATTGCGAGTGCCAAGATTAGAATCAGCTAAAAACTTATCTAATCTCATTTTTTGATACGCCTTCTTTTTTTGGCTTTTTATTTGATAAATACACTATGCCAAAAGATGCGACAAGACCAACAATCGTCATACCAATTGCTAAAGCAATTTGTCCACCTTGTGGCATTACATCGGTAAACATTTTCAATGGTGAAATCGAGTTTGGATTAAATTGATAAAATAGTGCAAATAGAGAACCAACTATAAAACCAATAATTCCCATATATGTTTGATACTTATATTTTTTTAGCAAGAATCCCATAAGTTTAGATATAACTAAGAAACCCACAATTAAACCTAAAACAAATATAAGAAGTATGGTTACATCGTAACCAAATCCACTGTTAAACTTCATTAAATTACTGACGATAGTTAACAACGGATAATAAAAGCCGAACACCAACATCATCATAGAGCCTGATATTCCAGGAACAACAAGCGCACTTGCAGCAAGGATTCCCATTAAGAATACAAAAACAAACGATCCGAATGTAATGCTGGTTATATCGACGTTTCCAATATTTGGTACAAAACATAAACCAACTATTAAGGCGCAAGCCATAATAAAGGCGACACTACCAGAAAAGTTCAATTTTCTTTTAACAAAAGGAATTAACTGAGGCATCCCCCCAATAATTAAGCCTACAAATAAACATATTAGTGGAAGCGGTAATTTTTCAAATGCTAATTTAATAGGATTAGTCAAAAGAACAATAGCAATAATAACGCCCAGCAATATAGGTAGTAAAGACATAAAGGCCTTACCAAAATGTTTGTATATATTATTAACTGAATCAATTATCTTTTGATAAATTTTCAAAAGTACAGCGATTGTTCCACCAGAAACACCAGGAATTAAACAAGCAATTCCTATAGCTCCACCTTTTACAAAATCCAATAATTTTTCTTTGATTTTTAAAGGCTTTTTTTCTTTTAACTGTGTGGTTTCTTTTTCTTTATTCATTTTTTTATTTTACCAAGTTCATTAAGAACGGATTATTCCTTTTTTCATCTTTCAGCCTAGTAACTGGCCCGTGACCTGGGTAACATACTGTGTAATTACTTAAACTAAGAAACTTTTTAAGCGATTCCATCGTTTTTTCAGGTTGGGAATATACGAAATCTGAACGACCTATGCTTCCTTTAAACAAAGAGTCTCCAGTGAAGAGAGCGTTGTCTTCTTTAACTAGATAGCACACCCCTCCTCGCGTGTGATAAGGAGTGAATATCACAGTGACCTTTGCTGCTTTAAATAGAATTTCTTCTTTGTCTTCTACAAAAATAGGTGTTGCGTTTACCGTTATTTTTTTTGCCTGTCTTTCTGATCCGTTCATAGCAGGGTTAGTCAAACATTCCGCATCCGCTTTATGAATATATATAGGAGTGTTTGGAAACTCCGCTAAAAACTCATTGATTCCACGAATGTGATCGTAGTGACCGTGGGTTAATAACAAAGCCTCAACTTTAGAATGATGCTTTTTTATATAATCTATTATCTCGGGTTTTGCTTCTCCCATATCTATAACGATACAAGGGCTACCCTTTTTACCGAGTACATAAATATTTGAAACTGTATACTCGCTAATATCGTCATTATTAAATACTTTAATCATTGTCAGCCTCCGTACAATAAAGATTATATCAAATAGAAGGAGTAATTCCATTCTAAATGAATACAAGTTATAAAATTAGGCTTTTTTTTGTGAATATTAATGATATAATTTTTAAAAGCGAGGAAAACTTATATGATAGATAATAACGCATTAAAACAAACTGATATTGAAGTCTACGACGCTATAATGGGCGAAACTAAAAGAGAAGAAGAGAATACAGAACTAGTTGCATCTGAAAATTTTGTCTCCCCAGCCGTTAGAGAAGCACAAGGTTCACTAATGACAAACAAATATGCTGAAGGTTATCCTGGAAAACGCTATTATGGTGGATGCAAATATGTAGACATTACAGAAAACTTAGCAATCGAAAGATTAAAAAAACTTTTCGATGCTAAATACGTAAACGTCCAACCTCACTCTGGATCGCAAGCAAACATGGCTGCCATCCGAACACTTTTAAACTACAAAGATAAAATATTGGGTATGTCACTTGATGCTGGTGGGCATCTCACTCACGGATATCACCTATCTTTTTCAGGTAAAGATTATCAATCATTCACATATGGAGTTGATGAAAAAACAGGTCGCATAGATTATGATGAAGTTCGCAGAATAGCTCTAATTGTAAAACCAAACTTAATCATCGCTGGCGCGTCCGCTTATCCTCGTAAAATTGATTTTTCGAAGTTTAGAGAAATCGCTGATGAAGTTGGCGCATACCTCCTAGTCGATATGGCACACATTGCCGGCCTTGTAGCCGCAGGATTGCATCAAAACCCCCTTCCTTATGCTGATGTTGTTACTTCGACAACTCACAAGACCTTACGCGGTCCTAGGGGTGGTATTATTCTCTCTAATGACTTAGAACTTGGCAAAAGACTTGATAGAGCAATCTTCCCCGAAACTCAAGGAGGCCCCCTTGAACACATCATTGCAGCAAAAGCTGTTTGTTTTGGCGAAGCGCTTAAACCCGAGTTTAAAATTTATCAAAATCAAGTAATAAAAAATTGCGCCGCCCTCTCAAATAAACTATCTAATTTAGGTATTAAAATAGTTTCAGGTGGTACAGACAATCACTTGTTGCTTGCTGATGTTAAAAACTCCTTAAACATCACTGGCTTCGAAGCTCAAAAGATTTTAGAAACAATAGATATAACATGTAATAAAAATTCCATCCCAGGCGATAAAGAACGTCCCAAGTACTGTTCTGGTATTCGACTAGGCACTCCTGCCATGACAACGCGCGGATACAATGAAAAGGATTTTGAACTTGTCGGCGATATTATATACACAGCACTCACGCATTCAGATGATGAAAATGTTATGATTCAGCTAAAAAAACAAATTCATGAATTAAATAAAGAACATCCTTTACCTACTGAATAAATATTAATATCATATCTAAGACTTGTGTTTTAATAAGAAATTCACATTTATTAGATTATGCCGTAGATTTTACAGGCAATAAAATGGTAGAATACAATTAATATAAGGGCTTCCACGTATGCAATTATATATATATTGCAATTAATATATTTTGAAACTAGAATAGTAATGAGGTAAAATAATGAAAACACTACATATAAAAGTGCAGAACGTCAATGGTTTAACATCAAGACTTGCAGCTGAACTAGTTGCGGAAGCAAATAAACACGTTTCAGCAATAACCTTGATAGTAGATAGAAATGATGATTCAAGCAAAGCTGACCTTAAATCAATTATGAACGTATTCACAATATCAATTCCTTCTGGTGAAGAATTTGACATAGATATAGATGGAACTGACGAAGAGAATGCTCTTGAAAGTTTCAAAAAACTGATTGCAGATTTACCTATTTAACCAACTAAAAAACCGAAGTAACTAATTACTTCGGTTTTTTTATGAAAATATTTATTTAAATCTTGAATTAGCGTTAGGTTTATATTATTATAACTAAGCAACACGAATGGGCCATTAGCTCAGTTGGTAGAGCAGCTGACTCTTAATCAGCGGGCCGTGGGTTCGAATCCCTCATGGCTCACCATTTATTTGCACTTAACACAAGCTTAAGACTTGTGTTTTTTTTGTTAATTTGTTTCGTCTATTTTGTCTAGAGCTTTTTTGTTCCTATAGTCGTTCTGCTTTTCATACATTTTCTTAAAGGAATGAATTACGGTGGCGAAAATCATTTCAACAATTGGTGAAACAAATCCCAATACTAAGAAAACCAACCACTGCACTTTGTTCAATGAATAAACGTCAATTCCGGTTAATGTCGAAGGTAAGAATATAGTGAAGATTGACGTTAAAACGACCGCAGTAATATATACAACTGTTCTAAATGCGTTAAAAGGATGACAAACTTCGTATAAAACAGTTAGCGAAGCAAAATACATAGAAATAATAGATACCGATGTATAAGAAACACCTTCATATACTAATTCTGATCCATAAAATCCGGATGTGTTGAGGACATAGCAGGCCATTACAACGATAAATAGCACTAAAGCACCTGGTAGAGACTTTAGTAAGACATTTGCCATAAATCCGCCCTTTACCCTGTTTATGTTGGGCTGTAAAGCTAACATGGTTGCGGGTAATCCAATAATGAAGATTTCCATCAACATTAAATTTTTGGGAGAGAAAGGATAAATCATTTCTATGCCGAATAAATTCAATATCAATACCACTATAGACAATATAATAGTGAATACTGTTTTCATCAAGAATAAGGAAGCGGAGAGTTGAATATTGTTGATAACTCGACGTCCTTCACCCACGATAGCAGGCATTGAAGCGAAATTCGAATCCAACAAAACCACATGAGCAACAGATTTTGTTGCTTCACTTCCATTAGCCATAGCTATAGCACAATCTGCTTTTTTCATAGCGAGAATATCATTAACTCCGTCTCCTGTCATGGCAACGGTTTTTTTATTGTTTTTGAATGTTTGAATCAACTGAGCTTTTTGTTCGGGAGTAACACGTCCAAAGACTGAATATTTGCCTGCTATATTATCAACTTCCCTCAATGATAACCCTTCGAGAGAAACATATTTATCAGCGTTGGGTATTCCTACTTTCTTAGCGATTTCTGAAACAGTGATCGGTGAATCGCCTGAAATAACTTTAATTTCGACATCGTTATTTATAAACCATTCTATTGTTTCTTTTACTTCTTTTCTAATGTGATCCTCTAGTATAAACAAAGCAACAGGTTCATAAGTACCATTTATTTCACCATTTTTTATTGCAGCCCTAGACTTCGCAAGCATCAGCACACGATAACCGCGTTGTTGATGAATTTTAATGACAGCATTTAAATCTTCGTCATTTCCATCGTATACGTATTCGGGAGCGCCAAGAACAAAAGTACCCTTCTTGTCAAAAGTTACGCCGGATAATTTACGCGTGGAGGAAAAGGGGAGCACTTTTTTAACTAAATAATCATGCTTAATTGAAAATTCATTTTGTAAAGCCAAGGAAGTCTGGTTAGAGGAACGAAATGCACCTAAGAAATTGGGCATAATCTCTTCTATATCCGCACGATTTTTAATCTTGATAGTCTTGTGCACATTCATGCTTCCATCAGTCAAAGTACCTGTTTTATCTAAACACAAACAGTCAACTCGCGCTAAACGTTCTATAGAATACAAATCTTGTATGTAAGTGTGTTTCTTAACAAGTCTCATAACACCAGAAAATAAGGCTACGGAAGTTAGTAAAATCAATCCCGATGGAATCATTCCAACTACAGAGCCTGCAGTTTTTGTTACAGCAAGTCTAACAGCCTCGTATCCAGAATCAATTCCACTACTTACTGCACTTGAATAATTTGAATATCCCATAATTGCAGCGATAGGTAGAATAAATATAGATACTATTTTGATTATTTTATTAATAGAATTAGCAAGTTGTGAATCTGATTTGTGATATTTCTTTGCCTTAGATTGTAATCCGCCAGCAAATGTATATTCTCCTACGGATGTAGCTTGAATTGTAGATACGCCAGAAACGACAAATGAACCAGCGAGAATCTTATCGCCTTCATTTTTCTTAATTGGAAGGGATTCACCGGTTAATAAGGCTTCGTTAACTTCGACTGTTCCTTCACGAACAATACCATCTGTAGGTATTTGATCTCCATTTTTAATAATAATCAAATCGTCAAGTACGACATCTTGAGTATCAAGATTAACTTTATTGCCATTTCTTATTACTTCAGAGGTTGGAGAGTTAACGAGTTTTAATTTATCAATTGTGAATTTAGCTCTAATTTCTTGAATAGTTCCTAACACTAAATTAAAAATAACAATTACCAAAAAGAACAAATCTGTATATGACTTATAAGCGACCAAAATAATAGCAATCGCAATCATTAATATATTAAAGAAAGTGAATAGATTATTAAATATAATTTTTCCAACACTCTTTGTATAAGTAGTTTTGGTTTTATTGATAAATCCTTCTTCAATTCTACTCTTAACTTGCTCCGAACTTAACCCTTGTCCTATCTCAGGATGGAAGCGTTTAGCGTTGGCAAGTTCTAATGCCTTAGCATATTTCTTGTCGATTTTTTCAACTTTACTTTTTTTCTTCTTTTTCTTAAGTGATTCTTTTTGGTTTTTATTTACAACGTGGAACTCGATAGTTTCATCGGTGCCTAAAGGAATTTTATTTTGAACAAATTGCTTAAGATCTCCAATGTTTTTACTATTTTTTTCACTCCACTCATTAACAGAATTATTATCGAGGGTATCGAATTTTGTGGTATTTACTTCAACAGTATTAGTTAAGATTTCCTTTTCAATAGAAGCGATGTCTAGCGTGCGATCTATTTTTTTAGATTCACGAGCATCTTTTTCTTCTTTTTTACGATTCCAAAATCCCATAAAAACTATCCCCCTTTCTTTTAATCTATCTAGCTTAAATCGTTAATAAGTTTATATAATTTATTCTTAGGCAAATCAAATTCCAAAGATAATATTTTAGACACTTCAGAATTTCTATATCCAGCCTCTATAAGTTTTTTTGCATAGTTGATAATTTCTTTATTATCCGTGTTTTCCTCAGTCTCTTTTCCTTCTATTACTATAACAAATTCGCCTTTTAATGTCGAAGGGTCAAGTTCAGCAAGTTCGGCGAGATTGCCACGAATGTATTCTTCAAAAATCTTTGTGATTTCTCTGCACAAACAAACGCGTCTTTCGGCACCCAATACATCTCTCATGTCCTTTAACACATCCATTATTCTATGTGGAGCTTCATAAAAAATTATAGTTTCATTTTTATCAATAATTTTTTCCAACATCCTCTTGCGCATATTAGACTTTGAAGGTAAAAATCCATAGAAAGTGAAATCCGCTGTATTAAATCCTGACATAACAAGTGCTTGTATCAATGCGCTAGGCCCAGGAATAGAGGAAACGGGAACATCATTTTGCACAGCCTGTTGAACTAGAAGTGAACCGGGATCAGATATCCCAGGCATGCCAGCGTCAGATACATATGCTAGAACTAGATTTTCCTGTTTAACTTGAGCGACAAGTTGCTTAGATTTTTCCAATTCTTTTTGAGCATAACACGATACTAATTTTTTCGGCTTTATGCCTAAGCGAGATAATAAAAGGCCAGTATTTCTCGTGTCTTCACACGCGACAATATCAGCTTCCGATAAAATCTTTTTTGCACGTTCTGAGACATCAGAAATATTCCCTATGGGAGTTCCAACTAAATAGATAAGACCTGATCCATTTGATTTAAATGGCTTATTTCTCTCCATTGTTATTATGTTTCACCTTTGAGTGAGCGTTAGCAGGTTTGTTTCCCTTATAATGATTATTATTGTGGCTTCTATTGTTTCTATCATTCTCACTCTTATTGCTTTGGTTATTGCTACTGCTGTTACTATTAGGAAAATCATTTTTACTTTGTATATTACTCTTAATGTCATTAACTTTTTTTTCAGGAGATTTAAATGAAGAATTGTTTACTGGAACATATTCGAATTTTCTCTTGGCATTTTCTTCTGGTTTATTTAACAATTTATTATATGCATCTAATGAGATGGTTACTCTACCTTCTCTATTTGATAATGTAATTGTTTTATTTAAGATATTCAAACCGATTATTTTCATATCAGCTTTTTCATATTTAACAACATCTCCGAATTTAGGAAAGCCTTTTTTATCTTCAGTGTATGTAGAGTTCTCATATTTTAAACAACAAATAAGTTTTCCACATTGTCCGGATAACTTGGGAATATTAATAGACAACATTTGGTTTTTAGCCATCGAAATTGATATGCCATCAAAAGCGGATAAAAAGGATGAACAACAAAGAGGTCGCCCACAAATACCTATGCCACCAATCATCTTGGCTCTGTCTCTAGGACCAACTTGTCTTAATTCAAGTCTAGCGTGTAATTTCGAAGCGAGAGTTTTTAATAAATCTCTAAAGTCCACACGTTCTTGAGATGTGTACATGATTTTAACTTTGGATCCATCCAAAGATGACATTACACGAAAAACAGTCATATTTAGCTGAAGATTTTCAGTTTCTTTCTGAATATCTCCGACCAAAAACATATCTTTCTTTAATGTATCGTTATATCGCTGCACGTCTTCAGGTGTCGCAATACGTTTGACTATGTTGTAGATCTTCATGTTTTCATTTTCACGAGGAGTACGGATTTTCTCGACAAGACCAGCATAATCGAAGCCATCTAAATCCACGATAACCAAATCGCCTAGTTTAATTTCTTTGTTGTATGTGCAATATGTTAATTGCTCTTCATCAAAGCGAGCCCCTATTATTTGTATATCCATTATTTTTCCTCCAAAATTTTGATTAAACGAGCTAATGTAAAAGTGAAATTGATATTAGCTTGTGACTTTGTAATAGCCTCACCTAATAATACTAATGCTTTACTAACTTGAACCTTCTTGTTAGAAAGTCCATTTGTAAGTTCATATAAAGGTGAATTCACATCACCCATTATTACTTCCGTGAAAAATATAGACAGTATAGTATAGAAATAATTATAGCACTTATTCCCTTTTATCTTTTCACTGCCACTTATAAGTAAATATCCTGCGCCAGAGGCGTTCTCATATAGTTCTAATACATAGTCGTAAGCCAAATGATAAGCATCGTTAAATTCTTTCGAATCCAATATCTCATTTTTTTCACTTTCATCATATACAAGATTAGAAACCATGTAATATTCTTCTATAGAAACATTACCGGAATAGTCTTCAACCACTTTTTGAAGATTGGGTGACTTAATGTGCACTATTTCGCAGCGTGATTTTATAGTATCAAGAACTTTTTGTCTATTAGAGGTCGTTAAGAGAGCAACAACATCTCCAGTAGGCTCCTCCAGGAATTTTAATAAAGCATTGCTAGCTTCTTGCGTAATGTTTTCAATGCCACTAAGTATGTAAACACCTTTGTGACCTTTTTCTAGCGTCGATAAGGAAAAGAACCGAGAAAGGTCGTCAATATCGCCTTTCTTTATTAGGTCTTTTGTGCCATCTATCAAAACAAAATCAGGATGAGTTCCCTCATCAAATCTCAGACATGTCTCGCATTTATTACAAGCAAATAATTCTTCGGGACACTCAATTGATTTCGCAATATAAGTTGCGGATTCAAGTAGTGGAGCATACTTTTCTCCATACAATAAGTATGCATGAGCCAGTCTATCTTTCTTACATAAATTCTCATATAGAGACGATAGTAGAGGTTGTTCTCTAATAAAAGCAATCTTTGAATATCCCATAAGTTTTTACTTGTTCTCTTCTATCTTCTTTTTAACGATTTCGTATACTTCTTCTTCCACTTCTTCTATCGGACGTTCAGCGTTTATAACTTTAATACGATTATTAAATCTTTCAGACAACATCATATAGCCCATATGAACTCTGTGATGAAACTCCAATGTTTCAACATCAAGTCTATTTATTTCTCTATCGCCATTCGCCGCTATTCTTTTCAACCCTATTTCAGGTTGGATTTCAAATAGAATAGTTAAATCCGGTAATCTATTATCTATTGCAAACATATTAATTTCCAATACTTCGTCAATGCCAATACCGCGAGCATAGCCTTGATAAGCTAAGGAAGAATCAATATAGCGATCACAAAGAATTGTGGTGCCTTTTTCAATTAAAGGGCATATGTTTTGCACTAAATGTTGTCGACGTGCGGCCGCATATAATAAAGCTTCTGTCTTAGGATCCATCTCAGTATTAGATTTGTCTAATATCACATTTCTAATACTTTCTGCAATTTTATTTCCACCGGGTTCACGCGAAAATTCCACGTTATAACCCTCATCTTTTAGTCTCTTCAAAACTCTTTTAACAACGGTTGTCTTTCCAGATCCTTCGTTGCCTTCAAATGTAATAAATAATCCTTGTTTTAACATAGGTTAATCTCCTTTATATATAGTTCGCGCTTCCAACGATCTTTGAATCGTTAATTCATCTACGTATTCCAAATCCGCACCGACGGGTAACCCATATGCGAGCCTTGATATTTTAGCGCCAGTATCTTTTAAATATCTATTGATAAATAATGATGTAGTTTCACCTTCGAGAGTGGAATTACAGGCTAATATAACTTCTTTTATCTTGTCATCAATCACTCTTTGCTTCAATTCAGGCATGTGAATATCGTCGGTATTTATCCCCTTAATTGGCGATAGGGAGCCTCCCAACACAAAATATTCTCCATTGTATTTACCCGTCTTTTCAAAACTGATGACACTCTTAGCATCAGTTACAACTATCAGGGTTTCCTTATCTCGTGTATCATCGTCACATATTGGACAAAATGGAGTATCTATATATATTCCACATTTCGGACATACGTGAACATTTTCAACAACATTATTCAAAGAGGCAATAAAACTTTGCAATTCTTCTTTCGAAAAATTTAGTGTCGCATAAGAAAGCCTTTCAGATGTTTTCTCACCTATTCCAGGCAATTTTTTATAACTTTCTTTAAGCCTTTTGACCGCTTCTATAGTGTCCATATTCTACATTCCGGGCAAACCAGCTGACATAGATTTAGTTATATCATCTTGTTCTTTCCTAATTGATTCTATAGAAGAATTTACCGCTATCATAATCATTTCTTCGAGCATTTCTTTGTCATCAGGATCGATAGCATCTTTATCTATTTCTATCTTTTCAATTATAAAATTTCCGTACATTTGTACTTTAACAGCTCCACCGCCAGCTTCGGTTTCAAACAATGATGCATCAAGTTCATCTTGTTTTTCTTTCATTTGAGCTTGCATCTTTTGGGCTTGAGCCATTAATTTTTTCATATCCATAATAATAATTCTCCTTTAATTAATTGTCGAATGTATCCATAAAACTTTGGGCATTCGTTTTTTCATCCGTTTTTTCTATAGGTTTTCTAGTGTCTTTAAATACTATTTTTTCTGGTTTTGGTAAACTGTTCGCTTGATTGTAATTCATAAATATATGAACCAAATCTATGTATGCAGAATTATGCAATGCGATAACCCTGGCGTTTTTGAAATCGAATAGTTCGCGAACTATATTCGTTAAGTTTTCTTCATTTGCTAGTAAATTTATATTCTTAGATACGCCTTTAAAGAAAGTCTTAACAACGATTACCTCTTCACACACTACCACAGGAGTACATTTAGACAAAGCCGTCGCTAAATAATACATGTCGTCAGTAGGAGATATAGTGCTTAATTTCTCTTTCCAGTCTGTTTGAAGTTGTTGCTTTAGTTTCTTGTTGCCTTGAACCATAATATTAATAATTGTTTTTTCATCAATTATTAAAGATTCACCTTCATTTTCTTTTATATCTTCATTTTCTAAAGAAGAACTTTTAATTACATCTACACGAGGTTCAAATATATTTTTTACGACAGGTTTCTTTTCTGTTTTAAATGTATCAATTATATGTTTATTAGGCTCAGGTTTCACTTCAGGAGTTTCAATTTTAGGATTTTCTATCTTTTGAACCGATTCAACAATAATTGTTGCAGGTTTCATAGCTAATTTAATAATTGTTAACTCGAATTCATCAAATACATTAACTACATTCTTATAATTTCTTCTTGCAGAAATTAAAGTATCGAGATCTTTGCGAATCTCGTGTGGTGAAAGAGTAAGAGGCAATGCCTCTTCAGGAGTTAAATAATTTAGTAGACTTGAATCCTTAGTGGTTCCATATATCAATAAATCTTTGTAAATATTAATTAAATCATCATGCAATCTGACTATATCAGCCCCAGCATTCGATTTCTCTCTTATTAGTTCCATTGAAGATTTCACGTCGTTTAAGTGACAAAAACGTATAAGTTTAATTTTATCTTCGATTTGCAATAATCCAAACAAGTCATATATATCATTTTCTTTAATAGGACCCGCACAATATGAAACAGCTTGATCCAATAATGAAAGAGCATCTCTTACTCCACCATCGGCTAATCTCGCAATCAACTTTAAAGCATTTTCTTCATATTCTATTTCTTCAGACTCTAAGATTTGTTTCATTCTAAATACAATGTCTTTTTCCGATACCTTAGTGAAGTCAAAACGCTGAACTCTGGACAAAATCGTCGGTAGAACCTTATTAGGTTCTGTTGTAGCTAAAATAAATACCACGTTTGCAGGAGGTTCTTCTAGTGTTTTAAGCAATGCATTAAATGCGGAAGATGACATGGAGTGAACTTCATCAATAATGTATATTTTATACTTTCCCAATAGCGGTGCAAAGCCAACTTGTTCAATTAGGTTTCTTACATTTTCTACTCCGCTATTAGATGCAGCATCTATTTCAAATACGTCAGGGTGATTGCCGTGCGCTATCGCTAAGCAATTTTCACAACTATTACATTGGTTTCCTTGCCCTTTAGAGCAATTCAAAGCTTTGGCGAATAACCTCGCCATAGTTGTCTTTCCCGTACCACGAGGGCCACAAAAAAGATATGCATGAGCGATTTTATCGTTCTTCAATGCATTTTTTAATGTTTTAATAATAGCTCTTTGACCCACCACCTCGTTAAAGGTCTTAGGCCTGTAGGTTCTGTACAATGCTTTGTATGACATAATTTATTCCATATTCTTTCTTTAATATTATACCTTAGTTAAGAAAACTATAAAAGATAATTAAGAATATTAGAAAATTTGATTTCTATCTCAATATTTTGTTAGATATAAACTTAACTATACTATTCATAAGAGCGCAATAATAAAACGCTGTAATAATAATTATAAAATATTTTTGCTTAATTTAATAAATCTATCTTTATTAGACATATCTTTAATGACTATTGCACTGAAATGAGGAAGCATATACTTAACCAACAGCAATATATCATTGACTAAAGAATCTTCTATTTCAAACATAGCAACTCCGTGGCTAATTATTACTTTATCTAAATCATTAAAAATCATTCGATAAGCATCCAATCCATCTGGACCAGCGTATAGAGCCATTTGTGGTTCAAATGATAGAGATTTATCAAGTTTAGTATTTGACGGGATGTATGGAGGATTGCACACTAAGTAGTCTATTTTAATATTATTCTTAACAAAATATTCTAAGTAATTCGAAATTGCCAAGTATATTTCTAATTCGTTATCCTCAGCGTTTCTTTGAGCAACTTTTATAGCGTGAGGGGATAAATCAGATGCGTAAACTTTTGCCTTAGGGAAAATCTTTTTCAAACTCAATGCTATACAACCAGATCCAGTACATAAATCCAACGCTTTGTTTACCAAAGTGTGCGGATTTTGCTCTTTAATTATAGACATCATTTCTTCTGTTTCGGGTCGAGGAATAAGCACTTGGTCTGAAACATTAATTTTCAAACCATAAAACTCCACGAAGCCTAAAATGTATGCCGAAGGATATCCTTGTTCTAAAACTTTTATATCCATCTCAGTTTTTTCAGGCATCATATACAAACGACCCATAATTGCTTGATCGTAATCGACATTATATCTATATTTGAATAAATCCCTAATCTCAGCTTTGCTTACGCCAATAGATAGCATATCGTCGATCGCCTTGGATGAATTAATCATTGTCAGCTCTTCCAGCTTCAAGAA
>Ga0172377_10003031_pt1 | contig 17235 bp, 11 predicted proteins | sample Pumphouse3metaG_FD_119749 | JGI IMG/M metagenome (GOLD analysis project Ga0172377, IMG submission 119749) | Leachate microbial communities from a municipal landfill in Southern Ontario, Canada - Pumphouse #3 metaG | ecosystem: Engineered > Solid waste > Landfill > Unclassified | place: Canada...
AGAATCCATGCCCAGCAATGATCGATTTTCGGGGTTCACCGATGCCTGTCGCGCGGCTAAAAAGTTTTATGAAATTTTTTATCTTAAGGATTCTTTTTCCCAAAAGATAACCCAATTAAAAAAATCATTTGCGTTACTTCCGCCGCACCAGCCGCGGTTGATTTTTTCAGATTCTTTATACCATACTGGCGCCGTTATGCAAATAGCAAAAACCCTGAACTGGCAATGGGGGAAAACACACTTTTATAATGATTTTGATAATAGTTATCCGGATACTGTTTGGGGGATAAAAATCACAAGCTTTATCCAAGATTACAACAAATTAATACAAATCGGCACACAGGATCTTGAAAAATTAATTGCCTGCGGCAATACCTGTACCGGAATTCAGCGACTGCTTTTTCCGCAGAAAATCAATGGCGACACTTAAAGAAAATATCACAAAAAATCCGTTCGTTTCATTCCGTCAATTTATAAAAAAAGGGAGGCAAAAAAAAATGGACAAAGTTATTAAAGTTGCAATTGCAGGGTATGGGCGAAGCGGATGTGACATCCACGGCGCTTATTTCAAAACCGACCCGCGTTTCCAAGTCATCGCGATTGCAGACGCATTAGAAGAACGACGCCAGGATGCGGCAAAAGACTTCAACTGCAGCGTCTATGCGAGTTTTGAGCCCATGCTTGAAGCGGGTGGCTTTGATTTACTCATTAATGCTACGCCAAGCAAATTTCATGTTTCCTGTTCTAAAATGGGCTTATCCCACGGATTCAACGTCATCGGTGAAAAGCCAAGCGCGCCCACCCTGGCAGATTTTGATGCCATCACTGCGCTCGCCGATCAAAATAACTGCCAATTTCTGCCATATCAAAATTCGCGATTTTATCCTTTTTTCATTAAGATGCAAGAAATTATTCAATCTGGTGTTCTGGGAAAAATCATCTGCATCCGTTCCAACTGGAGCAGTTTTGCCCGACGCTGGGATTGGCAAACGCGCCAAGACCAGCTAGGCGGAAATCTTTACAACACGGGCCCGCATCCAGTAGATCAGGCCATTGTCCTTTTTGGCGAAGGCATGCCAAATGTGTTCTGCCGCATGGCAGCAGCTCATCAGGGATTAGGCGGCGACGCCGAAAACTTTTGCACCCTGACACTTTATGGGCCGGGGCATCCCAATATTGAAGTACAAATCAGTTCTTTACAGGCCTATCCAGAAGGCGAAATGTACAACATACAGGCAGAATATGGCGGGCTTACCGGCGGGCCAGACGGCCTGAAATGGAAATATTTTGAGCCCGATAAGAATCCGCGGCCGGCCTTTTGGAAACCCTGGAGCGACCATCGCAAATACTGCAGCGAGCAATTGAACTGGATTGAAAAAGAATGGAAATTTGATAATTCTGAATCCAATTCATCCGGCTACAAAGGACTCAGTGCCGGAATTTACAACAACTATTATGATGTATTAGTTCATCATGCCGAACGCATAATCAAACTTGACCAAGTTCGCCGTCAAGTCTATACCATGGAGGAAGCGCACAAACAAAATCCGCTTCCCAAAACAGTCTTAAAATAGCCCACCAAAAACAAAAAAAAACGCTTCTGCTTTATACCGATCATTTCGAACAAAAGCAGAAGCGTTCTTTTTTACCGTCTTTAAATGCATCCGCATAAAGAGCGACGCGTATTAAGTGAAAAAAGAGAATTCAGACCAAATTGTTTTTTTGACTTTCATTCACAACCCGGATAACTTCCGTGCCCGATGCCTTTAAGTTGTCCTCATCAACAGCAGACAAAGCATTATCGGTAACCAAAAGCTCAATATCCTGTATTTTCGCAAAACGCGTCAAAGACTTATGACCAAATTTATAACTTGATGTAATAATAGCAACGTGCTCGGCAATATGAAGAGACTTCTCCTCTAAATGAGATAAATTTAAATCCGAAGTATAATACCCCTGATCCGACAACGCCGCATCACACCCCGAAATTAACCAGTCAACATGATAATTTTCAATATTCTTCTCCGCGACAGGACCGACTAAATCCGGAGAATTGCTTCGCAATTCGCCGCCCAGCAAAATAACCTTACAGCAACTTCGGAAAAGTGTATTTGCAATCGCCAAAGAATTTGTAACAACGGTAATCGGGGAATTATTAAGACGTACCAAAACACGCGCAAACGCCAGCGTTGTGCCCCCAGTGCTTAAATAAATTGCCGATGACGGCATGATCCGCTCATACAAAGCGCGCGCAATCGTCAGCTGTTTTTCAACAATGTCGTTATTTATATTTTTATTCACATCGATCGGCGGCTGCAATACCGCTCCGCCCTTCGTCAAAATCGCCAGATGCTTCTGCGCCAAAAAACGAAGATCCCGGCGAATGGTCATTTCCGTAACCCCTAATTCAAGAGCCACATCTCTGATCAACACACCGCCACTATGTAACATTTTCATTAAACGCTGCTGCCGTTCCCGCATTTTTTTCCCTTTGGTTGAGACTACATGAAAGATTTTGTTATAAAATAACATTTATTTTCATAATGTCAAGTAGTATTGTAAAAAAAATCATTTGACATTCACCACATTTCACCTATATTAGAAAAATAACAGTTCTTTTTTGTTAGTTTTTAACACAAACAGGAGATAAAATTATGGGAACGTATGATCCGACACCGTATCAATTAGATTTAAAGAATATGCCACGTATTGTAACGAAAGACTTACCGGGGCCGAAAAGTGTAGCAATGCACAATCGTGCCAAGAAGTATTATCGTGGTCTTTCGGGTCAGGTACGATTATTTCCAGTTGCTTTTGAGCGTGGTAAGGGCTGTATGATGGAAGATGTTGACGGAAATCAGTACATTGATTTTTCAAGTGGTATTTATGTAACCACTCTTGGTCACTGTCATCCCAAGATTTCGGACGCTGTGGCGAAATATGCCCACCAGTTAATGAATGCGCATGATTTCACAACTGAAATTAAAACAAGACTATTGGAAAAGATGGCTACCGTATTGCCCGGTGATTTAAATTGTTTTCAGCTGTATGACAGCGGTACTACTGCAGTAGAAGCTGGATTACGTACATGCCGCGCAGCCACCGGCAAATATGAATTTTTAAGTTGTTTCATGGATTTTCACGGCAAAAGTGGTCACTCTATCGGCCTAGCCAAAATGACAAAATACAGCGGTGCGGCTCGTCCAGAAGGCTTTTATCTCGTTCCTCGGCCGAATATGTATCGTCCGATGTGGGTAAAAGCGGACGGCACGATTGACACGGATCGTTATTTAGAGTTTTATGATGAATTTATCAAAGTTGCCACAACCGGCAATATTGCGGCCTTTGTCGTAGAGCCCATTCAGGGCTGGGGCGGCAGTGTAATGCCACCGGATGATTTTTTTCCGAAACTGAAAAAATTTCTGCATGAGCGCGATATTCTTTTGTTTGCGGATGAAGTATTGACTTGCATGGGCAGAACGGGAGATTATCTTTGCATGAATCATTGGAATGTATTGCCGGATGTTGTTACCATGGGCAAAGGCTTTGGCAATGGCTTCCCAGTTACCTGCATGGCCGTTCGTGAACCGTATGCAGCAGCCGTCGACAAGATTAGCGCATCCACCAGTTACGGTGGCAATCCGATGGCTTGTGCGGCAGCATTGGCCAGTTTTGAAGTCATTGAAGAAGAAGGCCTGTTAGCACACGCCCGTGAATTGGAAGTGCTTTTCAAACAGCGCATGGCGGATTGGGCCACCAAATATGAAATTGTTGGTGACACCCGCTGCAAGGGCTGCCTGCTTGGTGTTGAACTGGTCAAAGACAAAATCAAGAAAACGCCCTATGACGAAGCTGGCAAGATGGTTTATCAGAAAGCATTCAGCAAGGGTCTTGCCTGGGTACCAGCAGGCCACATTCTGCGGATGAGTCCTGCCATTGTCATGCCGAATGAAGTCGCCATGAAAGGGATGGACATTATTGAAGAATCTATTGCAGAAACCGAACGCGAATTATTAGGTTAACGAAGAAATAATACGGTCTTTTCAGCAAAAATGGAAAGGCCGTATTATTCCGGATTTTTTGGAGAAAAAGACAGAATGAAAACATTAAGAGTCGGCATCATTGGTTTTGGATTTATAGGGAAGGTTCATGCGTACAGTCATCTCAACCTTCCTCTTTTTTATGACCAGCAGGAATTTTGCAGTAAGATTACGCATGTTTGCACCTCACGGAAGAGTACCGCTGAGAAGGGTGCTGCGCTGACTGGTGCAAAATATGCCGTCACCGATTTTCATGAAATCACCGAAAATCCGGATATTGACATTGTTGACATTTGTACGCCGAATCATCTTCATTGTGAAGCGCTTCTTTCAGCCATCAAGAATCAAAAGCACATCTACTGTGACAAGCCGCTGACCGCGACACTTGAGCAAGCCTTGCAAATAGAAGAAGCCCTGAAAAATTATACCGGCATTTCCCAGATGACGCTTCAAAATCGTTTTTTTCCGCCGATGCTGCGCGCCAAACAGTTGATTGAAGAAGGCCGCATTGGTGACATCTTAGAATTTCGTGGTGCGTACATGCATTCTGGAAACGCGAATCCCAATGCGCCACTAAAATGGAAATTATCCGCAGAAGCCGGTGGGGGTGTTATCGCAGATATGGGAAGTCATATTCTTGATTTAATGAATTTTTTACTTGGCGATTTTGACCAGCTGACCGCCTCCACGCATATTGCTTATTCCACAAGGCCGTCTGTGGCAGATCCATCAATACGCGTTCCGGTAGAAGCAGAAGACAACATGCAAACGCTGGTACAATTAAAAAATGGTGCAACCGGCATCATCGAGGCTTCAAAAATTGAAACAGGTGCCGAAGATGAAATTCATTTTGAAATCAACGGCAGCAAAGGCGCCCTCAAAGTAGTTCCGATGGATCTGCATCATCTATTCTTTTATGACTGTCAGAATACAGACAAGCCACTTGGCGGCGAGCATGGCTGGAAAGCCATTGACTGCGGGCAGCGCTATGATAAGCCGGCCGGTTTTCCCACTCCGAAAGCCTCTATGGGTTGGCTACGGGGACACATGCATTGCCTTTACCATTTTCTAAATTCAGTCTATACAGGAAAAAATGAGGGCCCCACACTTGCCCAGGGAATTTTTATTCAGAAATTAATGGAAGATGTGCGGACATCGGCGAAAAACCACACATGGGTAAAAATTTAGATTCGAAGTCTTCAATATTAAAAAGTATCATCTATTTTAATACGTAGTTTTTTAAATTTTGTTTTATTTCATTTTTCTTTCCATCAAAAAAAAGGATTTATTATGAGTAACGATTTGTTGATTGGCTGGGGCGAAGTAGATATCACGCCAAAAACCGATAAATTTATTTCGCTGAATGGTCAATATTATGAACGACTGACAAAAAAGATCCATTCCCGATTAAAACTTACCGCAGTTGCTTTCAGCAGTGGTAAGGAGCATTTTTTAACCGCATCCATGGATAATGTCGGCATGGATCAAAAGTTCCATGATTTAATCCGTAAAGAAGTCGTAAAAATGGAACCGGAGATTAACCCCAAAAACATTTTTATCAATGCGATTCATTCTCACAGTGCGCCGTCTGCAAAAGTGCAAGTAAAGAAAAATGCCGCATGGCGTGACCAGAAGCACGACGATGTTTTATCGGCAAATGAGTATATTGAATTTGTCACCCCCCTTGTCACGAGGGCTTTTGTGGATGCTTGGCATTCTCGTCAGCCAGGCGGAATTGCCTCTGCACTCGGCAGTGCCCGCGTGGGACATTGCCGTCGTGCTGTTTATAGTACTGGAAAAGCCGAGATGTATGGCGACACAACGCGTCGTGATTTTATTGGTATGGAAGCCGGCGAAGATTCCGGCGTCGAGATGCTGTTCACCTATAACGCTGAGGGAAAACGCACGGGGATGCTGCTAAATGTAGCCTGTCCCTCCCAGACAATGGAATCAACCTATCAGATATCCTCCGATTTTGCCGGTGCAACCCGTGAATTACTGAAAGAAGAATACGGCGAAGATTTTCATACCATTTATCAAATCAGCCCCGCTGGCTGTCAATCACCGCGTGATCTTGTGCGTCATTATACTACTGGGCCCGACTTTTGGCATGCTGATGGTGTCGCCTGCATTGCGGACCGCTTATTAAATGCCGTCCGAGCAGCAAAAACAAACGCCATTGACTACGCGCCGAAATTTGTCGTAAAAAGCCAATTAGTGACTCTGCCGCGTCGTCGTGCATCCTATGAAGATTACGTCAACACCAAAGCAGAATTGGCGCGATTAATTGCCATTCAACCCGAGAAAGAAGCCTTTGAAGCATTCTGCGCGGAGACCCATGCCAATGAAAAAATAGATGGGCACGGGCCTTATGACAGCAAACTGCATCATTTTGTTCAGATTAAAAATGCCCAGGCAGTCCTTTATCGCTACGAAGACCAGGATGAAATGCCAAATATTCATTTTGACATGAGTGTTGTCCGATTAGGAGATTTAGCGATTGCCACCAATCCCTTTGAGCTTTATTTGTATTATGGTCAAAATATCAAGGCGCGCAGTCTTGCCAAGCAGACCTTTTTAGTTCAACTGGCCATCGGCGCAGATATTCCAGTCGGATATTTACCAAGCCCAGAAGCCGAAAAATTTGGCGGCTATGGTGGCTGCATTATCAATGGTGAAGTCGGTTCAGACGGCGGCTATAAATTAGCCGATACAACCGTAGAAGCCATCAACGAACTTTTTAAGTAACATGAATTATTTAGGATTAGACATTGGCACAACCGGCGTCAAGGCCGTTGTTTTCGATCAGACGGGCAAACAACTCGGCGCTGGCTTGGCAGAATACACCCTAGAGACTCCCAAGCCGGACATTGTTGAGCTCAATCCAGAAGTCTATTGGCAGGCCTCCTGTGCTGCCATTAAAAGCACATTTACCGAAGCTGGAATTTCAGCGGAGACCGTTTGTGGAATTGCTGTAACCGGTCAAGTTGAGACCCTGATCATGGTAGACGCATCCGGCAAACCGGTGCGCAAAGCAATTGTCTGGCTGGATAATCGTGCCAAAAAAGAAGCCGCTGAATTAGAAAAAGAATTTGGCACAGAGAAACTCTTTCGATTATCCGGTCAGACCGAAATGCTGCCCTGCTGGCCCGCCCCAAAAATTTTGCATTTCCGCACCCATGAGCCGAACGCTTTTCAAAGGACCGCGAAATACTTAATGGTGGAAGATTACATCGTTTGGCATTTAACGGGCAAATATCGTACTTGCAGAGGGCTTCTTCCTTCTACTTTATATTACGATATCCGCACCCAAGAATATGACTCTGCAATGCTAACAAAGCTGGAAATAAGCAAAGAACAATTGCCAAAATTAGGCGATGTCGGTGCCGTTTTAGGCAAATGTCAATCCGATAACGGCATTCTGTCCCCCGGAACGCTCGTGGTAGGTGCGCCATTAGATCACGTTTGCGGAAATTTAGGCTGCGGTTGTGCAGGTGGCAAAGGTCTTGTCTCCGAAACAACTGGCTGCACTCTAGCTTTATGCGCGGCCTTTCCAAAATTAATTTATGATAAAGAACGGCGCATAAGTACCTATTTAGGTGCCGAGAGAGGTTCTTTTGTACTTCTCCCATGGGCACCCACAGCAGGAATGCTGCTAAAGCACTTCCGCGATGAATTTACTTCGGGAATCGATTATCCAGAACTAAACACTGCTGCTGCTGCCGTTCCTCCCGGAAGTGAAGGGCTGGTTTTGCTTCCGCATTGTGCTGGTGCGGTATCCCCGATTTGCAATCCCCATGCGCGTGGTGTGGCATACGGCATTACTCTTGCACATAAACAGGGGCATTGGGCGCGGGCAATTATGGAGTCTGTCGCCTATTTACTACGCGACAATATAGAAACATTACGTAGTTTTGGTCTTGACATCCGTGAACTACGCGCCCTTGGCGGTGCTGCAAAGAGTCCGCTTTGGCTTCAGATTAAAGCGGATGTACTGAATCTTCCCGTGACCGTTACGGCCTGTTCCGAAGCAACGGCCTTCGGGGCGGCAATGCTTGCGGCGGTAGCCGCCGGCGAATATCCGGACCTTGAAACAGCGACAAAGCACATGGTAAAGACAGCCCGAAAAGTCTTGCCTGGCAAGAATGCGAACGCCTATTCAGCCTATTATTCGTCTTATCAAAAATTAAATTCTTTATTATTACCAACGTTCAAAGGATCATGATGAAAAACACAAAAAACGAATCCTGTATTGGTTTCGTCGGTTTTGGCGAAGTCAACACCCCGCGTGAATTTATTGATAACCGCTGTCAGGCAGCGGCCTCCGCCTTGCGCAAACGCGGGCTGAAGATTATAGAAACTGCGCCCGTAAGTGATGATCCGAAAGGACAGCAGGCTGCGCGTGCTGTTGACGAGTTATCGAATTACAACTTAGACGCTCTTGTTGTATGCGTTGCTGGTTGGATTCCAACATGGGCAGTCATAAAAGTCATTGAGCCCTTTAAGCACAAGCCGATCCTAGTATGGGGTTTAAGTGGCTGGCGCGAGAGAAATCGTTTTGTAACCACTGCCGATCAGGCTGGCTCCACCGCCCTGCGCGCGCCCATGCAGGAAATGGGCTATCATTTCAAGTATTTAGTCAACTACAAAGACAGCGAGCCTCGTTTTGAGGAAGCCGTCGATTATTTAAAAGCCGCATCTGCAACTGCAAAGATGCATCATGCGCTCATTGGCATGAATGGCTATCGCGACATGCGTTTATACGGCACTCTTTATGATGGCGCTCTTTTAAAACGAAAAATAGGCACCGAGATCGAGCATTTTGATCTTCTGGAGATTCAGCAGATCATGCAGAGCATTTCAAAAGACGAAATTGAAAAAATATCCAAGCAAGTTCGCAAGAGTTGGAATTTTATCCGCGAGCCACAGCCCGGCACCCTCGAAAATTCAGTGCAGCTTTGTTTAGCTTTTCAGAAGAAAATTGAGGAGCGCTCCTATGATGGCTTTTCTTTTTGCGATGTAGATGGTGTGAAAAAGCTGTTGCATTTTGCTCCAGCCGGTGCGCTGACCCTTCTGCACGATTTACAAGACATCACCACTGTTCCTGAAAATGATTCTTATGGAGCGGTTACAGAGCTTTTGATGAAATATCTCACAGGGGTATCTCCCGCCTACATGGAATTCTATGAATTTACGAAAGACTCGGCATTAATGGGTGTTCCCGATTATATTCCAGGTTCCGCGGTTGACGGCAAAGTCACCGTAATGCCCAATGCATTCGGCAGTTTTGGGGAGGGCCTTTTGAATGTATCGAAAGTCAAAACGGGGACAGTCACTCTCGTTCGCTTAGCGCAGGTCCAAGGCGATTTAGTTATTCACGCAATAAAAGCCGAGGCAAAAACGCCAGAAGTATGGGAAGAAGCAGGCTGGGCACCGCCAGCTCCGCAACTGCCAAGCCTCGAAATATGCTTCGGTAAATCATCCGAAGACTTTTTACAAAATGTTATGGGGCAGCACTACATTGTGACTTACGGCGATAACTTGAATCTCATTCGCAATTACTGTGAAATAAATCAACTCACTTTTATAGAATAGGCGATTTTTCACTTAAATTCAGACAACTATTTTTCTTCTTTCCGTAAAATTTAATTCTTGGCTTTTTTACGGAAAGAAGACTTAGACTTTTTCCGAATAATTCGATGAGTTTATGCCTGTTTTAATGTTTGCCCATCGCTTCTTCCGTTAAATTCAAGAAGCATGAAATGATATCTATGAAAAATATTAGCTGGAAACGCAACTTAATTGTATTATGGATAACGCAATTTCTATCCAGCTGTGGCTTTGCATTATCGTTGCCATTTACCCCTTTTTTCCTTCGGGAATGCATTGGGGTTGCCCCCGAGCAGAAGATTCAAATTTATGCAGCCTTAGCAGCCACGCTGTCGAGTGTATCATTGGCGATTTTAGCACCGATTTGGGGAACCTTATCGGATCGATTTGGGCGAAAGTCAATGGTCATACGTGCCACCTGGGGCGGTGGTATTATTTTATTTTCCATTGGCTTTACCCATACTATAAGCGCCTTTCTTACGTTGCGTTTTATGCAGGGCATCTTTACTGGCGTCATGGGCGCTTGTATGACTCTCGCCATCATAAATACCCCGAAAGAGCGTGCCGGTTTTGTTTTAGGCGCCATGAGTTCAGCTTGTTTTTCAGGAGAGATGGGCGGCCTTTTTTTAGGCGGGCTGATGGCAACTACATTAGGGTATCGCTGTACTTTTAAGCTTGCGGGCATCATCTTATTTGCGTCTGGTTTTTTAGTTCTTTTCGGTGCGCAAGAGTGCTTTGTACGCCCCAAGGCCGTGGTCCATTCAAAAGCAAGATCTTTTTATCCAAAAGAGACGTGGATCAAATTGTACCCCATTCTCGGGATATTGCTTATTACCACAGTCACCAATGCGGCGCGGATGCTTGATTACTCGCAATTTCCACTTTATATTGAAATGTTAAATGGCGGTCCCGGCATTCCGGGTGCGGCGAAATGGACCAGTTGGGTTTTGTGCATGGGAAGCATCGGTGCGATGCTTTCGGGTGTCATATTAGGAAAATTAGCGGATAAGAATTCTAAAAGGGTTGCGTTTTTTTCAATCATCAGCGCCATCCTTTTTGTATTAGGCATTGCCATCATACCATGGTTTCTGCAAGACATTCCGCGTCACATAATTCACTTCAGCAGCGGTGATTTTTCTTTTATGACATCCATATTAGCGGTAATGCCTTTGCGTTTTGGGTATATTTTTTTCATTACGGGTCTTGGTCCAATATGGAATATGTGGCTTGCGCGCATGACACCAAAAGAAGAACAAGGAGCGATGTTTGGCTGGGCAACCACTTTTCGATCAGTAGGAGCCATTTGCGGTCATCTTTTAGCCGGCACCATCGTCTGTATTATAGGGATTCGGGCTCTCTTTTTTGCAAGTGCCCTTATTTTGCTCTGTTTAATTCCTATGGTAAGGCGTCAGTTTCATCATGTAAAAGCGCGGATGCGCGAAATAGACGCCTAAAAAAATTAGACTCCGCACTTTATGGAACCGCGTAATTATAAAATCATTCTTTAAAATGAATCGACAAAAACAACGGCTGATCGAACATTAAACGGGTGATTTTGATTTTGAGTTTTTCGGATGTGGACTGCAGGTTTTTAAAATCGAGCCATTTTCCATCATGGGTCAGGTACTGTGCATTTTTTACTTCCCGGTCACCAAGATACATTTCAGCAAAGATATCCTCCAGCATATCATGAGACAGATTAAAAAAAGCGAGCATCGAATCATTTTCACCGTCATAGCGCAGTGGTAAAACTTGTCGTTCTCCTTGCAGAAACAATGGAATTTTATGATCGGAGATCCAGTTTAACATAGAATACAGCATTTTTTTGCGGGTCGGATCCAAAAATCCCTCGCTCATTTTTCCCAATTCAAAGGGGCAAACCGCAATTTTTCCCCCGAGGCTATTTTTATAAAGATAAGCCCCGCCAAACAAGCGCTTCGTATCAGGATCCACAATTTCGCTGATTTCGATCGCATCCGCAGATTGTCTGATATTTGTAAACAATGGCAAATTTTTATGAACCGCGAGCGAAAAGTAATGATTTTTCCGTCCGCCAAATTCGGTATTATAAAAATGCTCCCCTGCCAATGGCAGCGTTGTTCCCAATTTCAAGGAGCTTTCCAGCGTTCCTCCTAGATATTCCGCATATCCCATTTCCCATAAAGTTTTAAATGCAACCGAATCAAGCAGAACAGCTTTGCTTAATATTGCCTTAATTTCAGCAGCGGAAGCTGCTCGAATATCCTGTCCTGCCAAAGCCGTAACCGCGGCGTCCTCAAATGTTACAGAAAATCCAAGGGACTGCAAAACAGTTCTCCATGCCAAAACATCGCTGCTAAAATTCATTTGGTTTTGCCCTGCTTCGAGTTCACAGACTTCCCCGACTTGCGGATTGAAATAAAGGCGCACTCCCTGGTATTTTCCGCCGGGCATCCTTTTTTCTTTAATGCCGCTTAGGAATGGTTTCATCGCCCGTAAAGCTTCCATTATATCGCGATTAACAGCCATCGGCGTGCCACAATGATCGAATAAATTTAAAGTCAGAGCATTACATCCCCCCGCCATTGCAACACTATTTTGCAAATAGAGAAATTTATTCGATTTAGAATAGGTAGAATAGGGATAGCTTTCTATCTCACCTTCTTTGATCGTTGGATGCCCAAACGCACATTGAACCAAACGCGGCATATCAGCGGTGTTTATGAGTGGCACAAGATTATGTTCACGATAGTTTCCCAACGGCGGTCTGACCAAAACGGGTTTCTTGTTTGGACCTGCTATTTTACGCTCAATTTCTTGCCAATTACGCCCCTCCATTGTATGCCGTTCCGGGCCACTAGACATCAGGCCCACAATTGTTTCAGGCGACACTGCATGAACGGTTTTCTCGGCCAGTTCGACCATTTCACAGGAAAGTTTACCTAGCAACTGAAGCCATTGTCGGCGAGTTTCAGTGGGTTTTCCCGGGAGTGTCAATTGCTGGTATATTTCCTCCCGTGTCATATCTTTGCCATAGAGTTCGTTAAAGCGGCGAATATGCTCCTCGCAAAAACACCCCGCTTTTACAGAACCATGATTAAAAGTTCGGGCGTCATCTTCAATCCAGATTGTGGACGGTTTTGTTTCCGCATACAACGTCCATTGGCGGGCAAAATATTTTCGCCAGCCTGGAGAAGCGTTACAAACACAGTCCGTGCATTCTGCTCCATCTGCGCCCGTAATCATATGCCAGTCCGGATGTTGTTTATGGATATTACGTCCGCGGTCGCCATGTCCCTGAGTAACATTAGGATTCAACGAATATTCAACGCCGATCTCATTCAGTTCTTTTTTGATGGTCTTTAAAATCTTTTGATAATTTTTAAGCCATTCAAAATCTGGAAAATAATGCGTAAAAGTGCCCGTATCAATTTTTACACAGACCTCATCGATCTGGAATTCACGACAATATTCCACCAATTCGTCAAGGTTTTCTCGCCAGCTCCATAATGGCAAAGTTCGGCGCAATATGTAGAGATAGTTTTTTTGATTTACTTTTTCTGAATAATTCATAATTTTACTTCCATTTAGATTCGTATTGCTTCTATTTTAATTCCTATTAAAACGATCCAAATATAATATAAGCGTTTACATCGGAAGCACGAGCTTCCTCTTTATCCGACGCTTGAGCACGAGTTTGGCATTGAATAATATCGGGGAACGATAAATCTCTTAAATTGCAGTGACAAGCATATTTCATCCCTATTGCAACGTTACTCTTTCCCGCTTAGAAAAGGCACGAAAAAGACTTTTTTACCGGTGTTTGAATATAATCAAGAGGTTGCAGCGTTATATCATATTTACCCGCAGGTGCAGTTATTTCTAAGTTATTGGAGGCATTCATAGGTATTAGAATCAGATCAGCCTCATTGAGAGGATAAGAATTCACCCCATCATTTTGAAATAATTGAACGCCGGTATTTGGTTTACAAATCACACGGCACCACACTGAATGAGGAAAACGGGCATTAAAAATTTGTATTTTTGCTTTGCCTTTTACGGCTTTTATTATTTTCGGATTTAGGGTTCCATCTGCCAAGACATACATCTGTTCCATATTTTTCAACTCCATGGATATTTTTTTAGCCGTAAGGATCGCTTCCTCTCCGTTGCAGGCAGACAATTTTTTCCCTAGATGAATCAAAGAATTTTGAGTTTCCAAAAAAGACTGCCGGATTATTTCCGGAAGATCTTTATTCACCTTCAATTTTTCTGCAGCGGCGATACTCTTCTGCAAGACGACTTTTTCTCTGCTTATTTTTATTGATTTTATGAGCATAGAAACCGGAAACTCTCGTTTTGTAAAGCCGATTCCCAAAGAGACGGGTTGTTTCGTAATGCGCAATGATAACTTCAGTTTTTGCCATTCACCATTTCCAGCGAGATTTACTTTGTATGATTTTCCTTTCGGATTGGCATCCCCCCAAAGAAAACCGGAACTGATAAGGGCATTCATATTAGGCGCCCAACTAAAAACTTCCATTTCTACTTGAATCAATTCGCCTGTTTGTAATCCCGTTATTTTCTGTCTAAGGACACCCCAAGTATGTGGTTTCGCGGTAAATTTCAGGACCTCTCCGTACTCTGAATCTGAAACAACTGCCACATTACATCGCCCCGAATCTGCAACAAGTTCCCAATCTCCTCCCAAGAAAGCACAAACATCCTGATTCACTTTATAGACATCAGCAAATAAAAAATTTGACGCGATCAAAATCAGTAAAAGTAAAGATCGATTTTTCATCATAATTTATTCTCCCTGCTCCGTCAAATAGACTATTTTATGAATAATATCCTGCATTTTTTCCTCTTTCGGTTGGGCAACCATATTAGGAATATCCGTATTTAACAACAAGAGCAGCGCTGTTTTTTTGGAGTCTTTTTCTGCCAAATCCTGTGCTTTCAGGAAAAGGGCATTGTCCCGCAGTCCCGTTTTTACGCCAATCCAGCGTCGACTTTCTATTATTTTTCCATCGCTGATATATAAAGTTGTTTCATTCGAGGATTTACCATCCGTATCATCCCAAGGATCTCCTCCCCATCTTTTACCATCGAAACCAGTGGCAGACCAATAGCCCGCGCCGTCATTTTCCCAGACAAAGGTATTCCACCCCATTAAGCGGTATTTTGTCGTGGGAGAGCTTCTAAGTTGTTGTATATGGCAAAAATAGGACCACCGTTTTTTGAGATATTTTTTTGTTGTTTTGAATAGCTGTTTATATTTTTTTTCGCCGAAATGAGCATACGGCGGGTCATAAATATCAATTTCATTTTTCAGTTTTTCCACCAATAATTCGGGGGATCCGGCTCGAACTGAGTTTCCAAAAATTCTTATTTCCGGATCTACTTTTTTTACTTCTCGAGCAAAGTCACTAAAATACACACCAATATATTCATCATAGGGATAAAGAGCCCATTCACTTTTTTCCCATCCTCTTTTCGCTAAATGAGAACGTAGCGCTTTCGTATAGTTATGAACCGCATTTTTCCAAGCAAGAGTGCCATATTGAATGCTATAATCACTCGCTGCTAAGCTTTGATCTTTTTTATTTCTTTGTTCAGGAAATATCTTAGAGGGCCCTGGACAAAAAATACAACATCCCCGCAACAAAACCATTTCAGCATAAGGACGCACAATATCCAATGTTCGATCTAATAAAGTAAAATCAGGCTCTCCAACAATATTTCCCTCTTTATTAAATTTAATCTTAATTTTTTCAAGAACATGAAAAATATCAACTCCGGATTCTCCTAAAAATTTCGCCAGCTTTTCAGCATTTTTTCCCTGTAATTGACGCAAACTACAATCCCACACCAATAAATCCATGTTTTGGGAGGATAATTTAAGCTTGCTTACCATCAATTGCAGCGTTGCAGAAGATACCTTTTTGTTGTTGACGTCCCATAAATTTAACGATGCTTTATAAGAACCACTCGCTAAACCATCTGTATTAATTTCTAAAAATATTTGCTGCGTCTCCCCTGCCGAAACACAAATCGCCCCGCCTTTCGATATTTTTGGAAGAATATCTGCAAATAAAATACCGGCCCTGCTGCGAATAAACACGGACTCTCGCATTATAATATTATTCTGTAATTCAGGAGCATATAATTCAGGCCGAAGTACAACTGCCTGCTTTCCATTGTTTTTTACCATTAAAGCAGCATTAATTCGATAATTCTGCGGCGACTGCAGCAGAATGGAATTTTTTGATGTTGACCCCGGCGAAACACATTGAGAAAAATCATTTTTAAGAGGACACTCCGCCCACCATAAATTTATCGTTGATTCCGCACTCGCTTTCACTAGAAACATGAAACTACAAAACAAAAAAAGAATATTTGCTTTAAACATTTTAATCCCTTCTTAAATTATTTCTAAAATGAATCGATTCGTCGAATATCATTTCTAATTTTACCTTTTCTAAGCCGCATTTAAAACCAATATTAAATCAGCCTAAAAAAAACTCAGCACCCAACGCCAAAACTAATTTTAGAAAAACTTTATCACATAATGATCCTAACACGGGCCCAAAACGATAAATAGCATTAATTAAAGTCTTTTACTATATACCATAATTTTATTTTTGCGAGCACTTTTTTTCTAAAAACCATCCCGTAAATGAGAGAGAAAATCAGCTGTTAAAGCTGATTCTTTTATATTTTTAGGGTAAACATAAACATGGAAGCACCTGTATTTAGAACGCGCTAAATGTAGAAGGTGTGAATTTCATTTCTCGTGATTGTAGTTCATTGTTGACGATTATCCGCGCGCGTCCTTATGTACATAGTCCTGGTTCTCAAGCCATTCGTTCCAACTTGGTACACGACATCTAAATTAGGTGGCTTCAAGTCTATACCACCGTTTCCATTATTACATTTGATACGATAGTCCAAATAAATGATAGTAACGTTATTGCAAACAGCACTCCTTTAATATATAATATAAGCATAAACAAAAACATAGTAATTTTAGAATAAAACAAATATATGCAAATAGACACGGAAAATTTATCAATGAAGGAAATAATATTGGATCATCCAAACAACAAAGGGGTGGATCTTTATTATTCACATCAGGATTATTGGGCGCAAAAAGCAATTCAGCTAGCCCCCAAAATGATTTATGGTCAAGTTTCCCCTATTGCTCAGATAGAATGCGAAAAGGATTCGACTGTTTGGCAAGGCATTAAAATACACAAAATAGCTTCTGCTAAGGATGCATTAGGAAAATGGTTTCATTGCAAGACATTTCGATTTGATTTTGGTCAGCACCTTGTTGGACGCATTAAGTTAGAATTAGAAATTGACCAGCCCAATGATTCCCCCATACGTATTGTTTGCAAGTTTGCGGAAGTTCCTTATGAATTAGCAACGAATTTTTCCACCTATCATGGACATTTGGATCGCAGTTGGTTGCAGAAAGAAGTTCGAACTTTTGATATTTTACCGAAAGTCATTCAGCTGAAACGGCGCTTTGCATTTCGCTATTTAGAAATTCAGGCAGGCGCACCCAATTATAAGACCAGAATAAAGGCGATTAGCG
>Ga0172377_10003032_pt1 | contig 17231 bp, 13 predicted proteins | sample Pumphouse3metaG_FD_119749 | JGI IMG/M metagenome (GOLD analysis project Ga0172377, IMG submission 119749) | Leachate microbial communities from a municipal landfill in Southern Ontario, Canada - Pumphouse #3 metaG | ecosystem: Engineered > Solid waste > Landfill > Unclassified | place: Canada...
TCATCATTCACCTTTGATGGGCGACGCTTTAACCAATTCTCTAAAGAAGAGGGGCACACTTCAGCCTATTTTGGCCAAGAAATTGTAACCACCAACCTCTTCTTCCTTTATGGAAATGGGATTGGGGACATCGATTTAAGCTTCCCCTACCGCGCCTTTGGGGCCCTTGGTGGAAGTGGCTGGTCTTTCCAGGTTGGACGCGACAACCTCTCGTGGGGAGCTGGAAAAACAGGCAACCTTATGTTGGGCGACCACCTCCGCTACCACGACATGGCCCGCCTAGCCCTCTATGGGAAGAACTTTAAGTACTCTTTGGTTGGTTCGTTCTTTGCCCATCCCGACCAGTACTACCCAATCCTCGATGATGATGGTAACTTTGTGGAACATGACCAGCGGTCAGCCCTCTATGGGTTAAATATGTTCTTAGGTCACCGCCTCGAGTGGCGAATGTTTAAAGATAAAGTTGGCTTGGCCCTCTCTGAGTCGATTATGTTCCAGAGTGCCAAAGGTGAAGATGGATTGTTAGATACCGTCTTGGACCCCCGCATTCTAAACCCCTCAATGATCTTTCATAACCTCTACATCAGAAGTAACGCCAACTCCCTCTTAACCTTTGAGATTGACTACTCCCCTATTAAGTATCTCAATATCTATGGTCAAATGGCGATTGATGAATTTGCCCTCTCTGGGGAGAACAAACCAGGGGTCGACCCTAGTGCCTACCCTGATGCTTATGGCTTCTTGGCGGGAGTTCAAACCAGTCTCCCCGTTAAGAGGGGGGCAGCTTATGGCTCTTTTGAATTTGCCCTTACCTACCCCTACCTCTACCTCCGTGATAACAACCCCAACTCTTCAGCCCAAAAACTTGGCGACTATGGGATTAACTATGTTGTGGCTCACCGCGAGTACAGTGGTCCCAGTATTACCAACGGCGTCGCCTACTACGAAGAGTTTTTAGGGTACCAATATGGGGGCGATGCGATGGTCTTTAATCTCAACGGTGGCTATAAAGAGTTTGGGAAGTGGTATGCTGAAGGGAACCTTTTCTATATGCTCCACGGAACCCACGATAAGTGGACCCTCTGGTCACTAGTCTATAAAAACCCCGATTTGGTTAACCATAAGCCCCCCGTTCTCACCACCCCCACCGATACCCACTGGACTGAAAACCAGGGGGACCCTAATGCAGATGAGCGTGATGCAGTGGCTAAAACTTTCGTTGTTGGTGCCAAAGGGGGCTACACAATCCTTAAAGGGTTTGATGTTTATGGACAGGCCGATTTCATCTATATCGTCAATCCGGGAAATATTTCAATCAACGACCCTATCTACGACTTCCAATTCTCAATTGGACTCTCTTATAAAATGTAGGGGGAGCTATGAAAAAATGGGGCTATTTAATCTTATTTCTACTGGTAACTGGCTCCCTCCTTTGGGGAGTTAACACCCAAGAGATTATCCCCCTCTCCTCCCCCCTTTATCGTCACATAGATCGCCTCTATATCTTAGAGGGGCGCCCACGCCCCTCTAGTGCCCGTCCTTGGAGTGTAAATGAAGCCTCCCTTATCCTCTCAAGGATAGAGAATAGGTCGCCCCTCTATGAGGCGATAGAGGCAATCTTAGAGGAGAGTCTTCGCTTCAGTTTCTCTGATAATTTCCAAGCTGATGTCTCTGTTGACCTAAACATAGAGATCTATACCCACAGCAATGGGGAAGATTTTAATAGTGACCGCGATTGGGTCTACTCCTTTGAGGAGCGTAAACCACTCCTTAAACTCAACTTTGAGTTTCTTGTGGGAAATTTTTTCTACCTCTTTACCGACCTCCAGTATGGGAGGAATCGTTTTACCGACCGTGACACCCTCTTTTCGGTAGGGGGTCCTAGTGGGGCAGTTATAGGGTCTATCATCGATTCAGAGACTAAGGAGGGGAAGATAATCACCTCCTCGTGGCCCTATAGCCAAACTTTTCTAACCAATATCTTGTGGCCCACCCACGACCTCGATATGCAACTACCCAAGCGGGCAATCTTCTCGGTAGGGGGGAAGCAGTGGAACTTCAACCTCTCTCGTGATAAGACAAAGTGGGGGCACGGCAAGAGAGGAAACCTAATCGTCGATGACCACACCGACTTTCAAGAGTTTGCCAAACTCAACGTATTCACTAACATCTTTAAATACGAGTGGCTCAACCTATTTCTTGAGACCAACCCCTCTTATAGAGAGAGTCAAAGCAGTGATAGTGAGTTTAGAATCTTCATGACCCACCGCCTTGAGTTTAGGATTTTAGAGAAGGTGGCCTTCTCTATCTCCGAAAACATTATGTATCGCAACGACCTGTTGAGCCTCCAATATCTCAATCCCGCCTTTATCTACCACAACCTCAACTCGAGTACAATGTTTAATGCTATTGCCCACGCAGAAGTTGATTACACCTTCTATAAGGGGTTTAACCTCTATGGACAAACAGCTCTCGACCAAGCGACAGCTCCCAATGAACCGGCAGGGCAAGCCCCCGCCTTTGGGGTAATAGGGGGGCTCGAATACACTACAGAGCTCTGGGGAGGGTACCTCTCTTCTTCAGTTGAGTATGTCTACATCTCCCCTGCAATGTACCGGCGGAGTATGGTTGACTTCTTAATGTTTAGACGCTACCCCACCAATGTCGCCAGTAGTGGTGGTGAGTTCTACTCCCATATCGATTATATCGGGTATAAGTGGGGCGGTGACCTTCAAGCCCTCCAAGGGGAGCTAATCTATGAACACCTCAAATGGGGTGAGATTGGAGTTAGAATCTTTGGGATTCAACAGGGTGAAGTTGACTATTTCACCCCCAACAACGTGGTGACCAATACCTATGCAACAGCCCCATCAGGCACGGTTAGTGAAACTGGCATAATCTCAATTTGGGGCAAGTCAGCCACCTTCTTGAACTATCCTCCTCTAGCCACCTGGTTCCAACTCGACCTAATTGGGAGAAAGGGGGCGAAGGGAGATATCCAGTTTACCCTAGGGGCCTCTGCCAGCTTCTAATAAAACTCTATCAATGGGAAGCCTTCCCCCCTCCACCTCAATGTTAATTGAAAAGGAGCGGGGGGGATTTCTTGTCCTAAGAAGAGGAAGAAAAGGGCCAACTCAGAGCGCACTTGGTCGTTAAGGTCCTCAACCAACATGTCGATAGCTAACGCCTCTCCTTCGTGCAGTTGCCCCTCCCCCTTTAAGAGGGGGGCATCAAGGGCGAAAAGGATGTCATCGGTGGGTTTAAAATAGAACTCAGCGTAATCAATGCGCCAATTGGACAAATCAACTACCCAAGGGGAGATTGCTGCAAAGGGGTCGAGAGAGAATTGGGGTTCCCCTTTAATCTCTTTGGCGACCACCTCAATCTCAGCAAAATCGGCGAGGAGATCTGGAAACCCCTTTTGTAAAGAAGCAATGGTGATGGGACCCTCTCCCCTTAGGGTCGCCTCTTCTACCTCTAGAGCCAACTCCCCTATTAGGTTTAACGAAGCCCCTTTAAGGTGCACTGTCGCCAAGTTCACTGTAGCAGCGTTGATATTAAAGGGGTCAATTTCCCCCACTATGTCTAGATTAATCTCCCCCACCCTAAGATCTTTTGTTGCTAAATTGTGGGCTTCGAGGGTTACAGTTTTTAAATAAGAGCCCCGTTTGAGAGCTAAAGCAAAGAGCTCTTGGGGGCTAACTTTGAGTGAGAGGTACTCACTAGAGAACTCCCCCTCTCTATAGTTAATATCTTCAGCTATCACTTCACCACGCTGGAGGGCGAGCGAGAGGCGACTAAAGGTGACCTCTTCGCCCACTCCCAAGACAACTAGTTTAGGGAGGCCCCAATTGGCAACCGTAATAGTTAAAACTAAGAGGACTGCGACAACTATTAAGACTATTAAGACAATTTTAGTGGCTCGCTTCATTACTAGATAATAGCACACTCCCCTTTTTAAAGTTCTCTTTTTTTTATGCTATAATCCCCCTATAAAGGAGGAGTTTATGTCCATTACACACGATTACACCCTAAAAGAGCAAATAGTGAGTGAGGTTGCCAATAAGATGTTGCTAGCGGCCCGTACAGCCCCCAAGGCACGGGGCAAAGATACCCTCAGCGCAGCTGTTGTCGACAAGGAGGGGAGGAGCCAACTAGCAGAGCATATGCGCCTAATGGTTGAAGAGGGGCGTGGAGCACCTTTTTTCCTTCGCGATGCCGACAACCTCGATGTGGCCGATGGGTTGCTCCTCTTAGGGAGTTCAATCGAACCTATGGGGCTCGAGTTTTGTGGCCTTTGTGGCTTTGCCAACTGCAGTGAGAAGGAAAAGCACCCCAATCATCCCTGCGTTTTTAACACTGGAGACCTAGGAATAGCCTTAGGCTCAGCGGTGAGTGTGGCGATGGAGCATCGCCTTGACAACCGTATCATGTTCTCCATTGGGATGGCTGTAAGGGAGTTAAAACTGCTTGGTGAGGGGGTTAAGATAATCTATGCAGTGCCCCTCTCAATGAGTGGTAAAAACCCCTTCGTCGACCGTAAGCCCAAGAAATAGTTAATTCTCAACGGCCTTAAAGGTTCCGTTAGACCTCATCGTCATAATCTTTGGGGGGAAAACAACGCAACTGGGGTAGTTACTCCACTCTCCGTTTAATCGGCGGAGGAGAAGCGAGACTGTCTTAGCCCCCATCGCCTCTAGCGGTTGGGCTACGGCATGCTTGCAGAGGGTTAAAAGGGGGGCATAGCTGAGATAGTCAAAGCTGGCGAAGTTGAGCCCCTCTATCTTGTGCTCCATGGCGTAGATTGTCGCCCCCAGATGGAGTGAGTCGTTGGCAATGAAATAGGTGTTTGGAGGGTTCTTAAGGGAGAGGGCCCTCTCTAGAAGGTCTTTACCCATCTGAAGGTTCATGCCCCTATCATAGAGGATAAATTCCTCTTCAATCTCTAGTCCAAACTCCTCCATTGCCGAGCGGAACCCCTCAAGACGTTCTTTGGCTGTGTAACAGGTGGGAGCTCCTCCTAAATAGCCGATGCGATCAAACCCCTCATTCTTAAGGACTTTAACCATCTCTCGCACCCCAAAGCGGTTGTCGGTTAAGACGGTGTCGCTGTTAACTCCTTCAAGTTTACGGTCTAAAATCACCATGGGGGTGTTGGCTAATGCTTTGCTATTGAAATGGTCTCCCTCAAGCCCCACCGGAATTACAATTAGCCCATCAACGTTGCGCTCAATGAAGAGTTGGAGGTTCTTTTTCTCATCAGCTAAAGAGTCGTTACTCGTGGCGATAATAACCGAGTACCCCTTCTTGGTTAAGAGTTGCTCAATAACAACAAGCGCATCTAAAAAGAAAGTGTTGCGAATTTCGGGTGCAATAATCCCGATTGTCTTTGTTTTACGAATTTTGAGAGAACGGGCCACCGCATTACGATTGTAACCCAACTCCTCCATCGCCTTAAGGACGCGCTCCTTTGTCGCTGGAGTAACTATGCAATTCTCATTTAAAACCCTTGATACCGTTGCGATTGAGACACCTGCCGCTAGCGCCACCTCTTTGATAGTAACTGTCTCTCCCCTCTCTCTCATCTTTAACCCTTAAAATAGGGGTCCGCATGCAGACCCCTATTGCTTAAATTCGAATCTACCAACGATTAGTCGTAGAGTAGTCCCTTAATGTCAGGATCGTCCATATTGGAGTAATCCCAGAATTTGGCACCGGTGTCAATGTCACCGACAGGCTCACCCTTGTAGGCTTTGTAGGAGAGCTCTACAGCTCTGTAGCCAATCATGTAGGGGTCCTGCGTGACAGATCCGAGGAAGTACTTGGCGCGGACAGCTCTCTTCTGTTGCTCACCAGCGTCGTATCCAACAGCCACAATATTACGATAGTTGGGATTGCTCTTCAAGGTCGCACCATCATCGGTGGCAGCTAAGAGCCCCTTAACAGTCGCTTCGTTTGAACAGAAGATACCTAAGATATTGTCACTAACAGCTCTGTTCAAGATTGCTTGGGCAGAGTTAGTTGCATCAGTAGCGGCTGCTGAAGCAGGTACCACCATCTCGATAAAGACCTTTCTCCCCTTGGTTGGGCTATCAGCAGCAATGTAGGCGACGTTACCAACTACGGCGATATCATCAAAGCCGAGTGAGGTATTGTCAACAATCAACTTAACCATCGTGTCGCGGAACCCTTTACCACGGCTTAAGAGAGACTCTCCTGAGGCGTCTTGGTTCATGACAACGATTCTGACAGGCTTAGCAACAGTTGCAGCGCTTATTTTGTCTTTAATCACTGCAAACATCTTCTCAGCAGCCATTCCGGCGGCAGCATAGTTGTTGGTCGAAGCGTTAGCCCAAATTGATCCAGCTGGTGCCTCAGGTACCCCTGAGTCAAATCCAATTACAGGAATTCCCTGGTTTTTGGTTTGCTGGAGTTGGTCCAAAACACTGCTAGTATTTAGGGCGGCTAAAGCAATGGCTACTGGGTTTTTCGCCATGGCGTTGTTCAACATCTCTACCTGAATTTGCACATCACTTTCAGTAGGGGGTCCTTCGAAGGTAATTTCGACGTTATAATCCTTTGCTGCAGCATTAGCACCCAACTTTACCTGTTGCCAGAAGTCGTGCTGTTCTCCCTTAGAGACAACTGCAATGTACGGTTTCTTCCCCTCTTGTGTTCCAGCTGAAAACAGCGGTGTCAGAGAGGCAAGAACAACCAAAGCCAATACAAAGACTAAGGTTTTTTTCATAAATACCCTCCTGTGTGGTTCCGCCAGCATAAGCCAGCGGTAAATCTATTTACAAACGGTCGTTATCCCGTTTCTCAAACTCTTTCTCTTGACGCTTTAGAGCATTAGCTTGTTCTCTCTCTTCTTGGCGCATAGCACGGTATTTATGGAGAACCTCAAAGCGAAGAGTCCTCAATTGAGCTCTCAAATGCCCCTTCTCTTGTTTGGGTGCTAAAGTGATCTGCTCCCTCAAGGTGGCAATCTCAATCTGCATTGCATTTCGGTACTCATCAGATGGGGTTAGAATCCTCACCTCAGTTGCCCGCTTATTGCGATAGATGTCGAGGAGAACGGCCCCTAAGACAACTACTCCAGTGAAGAAGGTTTGGTATTGTGACTGGAGGTTCATCGAGGGTAATCCGGTACGTAGCACACTCATGATATAGACACCAATCATCGTCCCCAAGACCGACCCAGCCCCTCCACTAAGGCTTGTCCCTCCAATAACTGCTCCAGCGATAGCGTAGAGCTCAAAACCTTGCCCTTGGTTGGGCATAACGGTGGTATAGACAGCGGCAAACCCAATTCCACCAACACCAGCTAAGAAGCCCGAAACGATATAGGCTATCATCTCCCACTTAGCTACATTTACGCCGCTAAGGCGAGCTGCCTCTTTGTTGGAGCCGACAGCAAAGATGTAGCGCCCCATTTTGGTGCGTGTTAAGATAAGGAAAGCTATGAAGGCAGTCCCAAAGAGGACTATAGCCCCAGTGGGGATAGCAAAGTTTTTAGGGGTCACATACTTAAAGATCGACTTAAACCAGCTGTCAGGGGCCCCCCTGGCGGGGAAGGTGGCACTACGCACATTAGAGACAATTGATCCAATACCGAGGCTAATCATCATTGTCCCCAGCGTGGCAATAAAGGGGGGGAGTGAGAGGCGGCTTACTAAGACACCGTTAAAAAGTCCAAATGCGGTAGAGATAAAAAGGATCAAAATGAGGGAGAGCCACATGGGCCACCCCCAAGTCTTATAGGCAGTCCCCCCAATAATCGTAGAGGCCATCATAATTGTTCCACACGAGAGGTCGATGCCTCCGGTAATAATCACAAAGGTGACCCCGATAGCGATGAAACCGATGTAGTAGGAGGAGTCTAAGATATTAACCAGGTTCGTGTAGGAGAAGAAATTTCTCCCAAAGATTGCAAAAAATGCATAGACAATCACCAGAGAGAGTGGCGCCAGCAGTTTCGACATATTGACGCTTCTCCCCCTCTCTTTCAATTCTACCCTCTCTGTTGTATCCATACGAAACCACTCCTACATTCGTAATGTCGCAAGATGCATAACTTTCTCCTGCGTCGCTTCTTCAATATCGAGAAATCCGGTAAGTTTCCCCTCACACATAACAGCCACACGATCACTCATCCGTAAGACTTCATTCAATTCACTACTAATCATAATAATCGATTTCCCCTCAGCCACTAGTTCGTTCATAAGGTGGTAAATCTCACTCTTGGCCCCCACGTCGATACCGCGCGTTGGCTCGTCGAAGATTAAGATTGAGGAGTTTTTGATTAACCATTTGGCAATTACAACCTTCTGTTGGTTCCCCCCCGAGAGGTTGTTGACGATTTGATCAATTGAGGGGGTGCGGATAGTGAGTTTATCGACATAGGTTTCTGCCACCTTGTCAAACTCCTTACGATTAATGAAAGCGTGGGGGCTAAGCTCCTCAAGGGAGGCCATCACCACATTCTCCTCAACCGATAGATTGACCGCTAAACCAAAGCGCTTGCGGTCCTCTGAGAGGTAACCAATCCCCCTCTTAACAGCATCAATCGGGTTGTTAATCGTCACTTTTTGTCCATTGACCCAAATATCACCTGACGATTTATCGGCACCGTAGAGGGCCCGCATCGTCTCGGTCCTCCCCGCTCCCATTAAGCCAGCAAAGCCTAGGATTTCACCGCGTCGCAGTTCAAAAGAGACATCTTGAACCAGTCGCCCTGCATTGAGGTTTTCAACCTTCAAGACAACAGAGGCATCTTTAGGGACACTACTCTTCTCTTTAGGTTTCTCGTAGATCACCCGCCCCACCATCATATTAATCATCTCCTCTTTGGAGAGGTCTTTGGTAGCACGGGTCCCCACATACTCCCCATCTCTGAGGACTGTGACTCGGTCGGTAATAACTCCAATCTCATCGAGGCGGTGGGAGATGTAGACCATCCCTACCCCTTTGGAGGCGAGATCGCGCATGATAGCAAAGAGGTCCTCAATTTCTCGGTCAGTTAGGGCTGCAGTGGGCTCATCTAAGACCAAAACTTTAAGGTTATGACTCACCGCTTTGGCAATCTCAACCATCTGTTGACGACCCACGGTTAAATTTCTAACCAGTTCGGTGGGGTCGATATCGACATTGAGTCGCTTAAACAACTCTGCAGCGCGCTGGTTTTGGCTCTTCTCGTCTAAAATCCAACTTGTCCTCTTGGTAGACTCTCTCCCAATAAAAATGTTTTGGGCGACAGTGAGGTGCTCCATCATATTCAACTCTTGGTGGACAATAGCGATCCCTGCATCAAGGGCCTCTTTAGGTCCTTGGGGGTTAAAGAGTTTCCCCATGTAGTGTATTTCACCTGAATCTTTGGGAAAAATACCGGTTAGAGCTTTTACCAGAGTCGATTTACCAGCTCCATTTTCTCCAACTAAAGCGTGTATTTCACCTTCACGTAGTTCAAAGTCGACCTGTTTCAAAGCGTGGACACCAGCAAAACGCTTATCAATGTCTCTCATTGACAGCACAACGTCGTTCACAACTTTATCTCCTTGTTGACTAATTTTTACACGACTTTGGCCATAAGTCAAGAAAATTGTAAACGTTTACAAAGAGGTGGTGTTACACACTAATTTTTGGGGTCGGTTGTTTTAAGGACAGCTAAAAAGGCTTGTTGGGGGATTTCTACGTTCCCCACCATCTTCATCCGCTTCTTCCCCTCTTTCTGCTTTTCTAACAGTTTTCTTTTACGGCTTATATCCCCACCATAACACTTTGCTGTCACATCTTTGCGGTAAGCAGTGATAGTTTCTCGGGCAATTATGTTCCCCCCGATGGCCCCTTGTATGGCAATCCTAAACATCTGGCGAGGAATTTCATCTTTGAGGCGTTGACAAACTTGGCGGGCACGACTGGCCGCATTCTCTTTGAAGACCAACTGGCTCAAAGCATCGACCGGCTCACTGTTAACCAAGATATCGAGACGCACGAGGTTGGTGGTTTTATACCCAATTACATGGTAATCGAAACTGGCGTAGCCCCGCGATACCGACTTGAGGCGGTCGTAGAACTCAAAGAGCACCTCAGCTAAAGGCATCTCGTAGACCAACTCAACGCGCTTCTCGTCGAGGTAGTTGAGGGCCACCTGGGTCCCCCGCTTTTCAATACAGAGGCTGATAATATTACCCACATAGGTGGCAGGTGTGATTATCTCAGCCCTAATATAGGGCTCTTCAGTATACTCAATTTGCATCACATCGGGGTAAGAGAGGGGGTTGTCGATATGGAGAATCTGCCCATTCTTGAGGTAGACATTGTAGCGCACCGAGGGGCTGGTAAAGATGATTGAGAGATCAAACTCCCGCTCAATCCTCTCTTGTACAACCTCGAGGTGGAGCATCCCTAGGAAGCCACACCTAAAGCCAAAGCCTAGAGCAGCTGAGGAGTCCTTCTCATAGATGAGCGAGGCGTCGTTGAGCTTAAGGCGGTCGAGAGCCTCTTGGAGTTGCTCATAATCGTTGCTGTCGACAGGATAGATCGAGGAGAAGACAACTGGTTTTACCTCTTTAAACCCTGGTAGAGGCGTTTTAGTGGGGTTGTTGGCCGATGTGATGGTGTCGCCAACGCGGATATCGCTGATGGTCTTAATCCCCGCTATCAGGTAACCAACCTCCCCTACCCCTAAACTATTGGCTTTTGTCAGCCCCATCTTAAAAATACCCACCTCTTCTACAGTGTGGTTCACTGACGTGGAGAAGAGGGTAATCTCTTGCCCCTCCTTAATCTCCCCGTCAAAGACTCTAAAGTGGACCACAACACCACGATAGGCGTCGTAGTGGCTGTCAAAAATTAGGGCCCTTAGGGGGGCATTTTTATCGCCAGTGGGGGGGGGAACATGTTGCACAATGGCCTCAAAGAGGGCATCTACCCCCTCTCCCGTCTTGGCTGAAACGAGGGCTGCCATCGAAGAGTCGAGCCCTAGGTCATTATCAATTTGGTGGAGACAGGCATCAATATCGGCACTAGGGAGGTCAATCTTGTTGATAACCGGAATGATCTCAAGGTCAAACTCCATTGCCATATACATATTGGCCATAGTTTGAGCCTCTACCCCTTGGGAGGCGTCAATTAAGAGGAGGGCCCCTTCACACGAGTTAATTGCCCTTGAGACCTCGTAAGAGAAGTCGACGTGACCGGGGGTGTCGACTAGGTTGAGGATATACTCTTGTCCATCACTGCAAACATAGGGGATGGTAACAGCTTGGCTTTTGATTGTAATCCCACGCTCACGTTCGATATCCATATTGTCGAGCATTTGTTGTTTGACGGGTCCTCGACTCTGCACCAGCTTCGCTTTATCGATAAAGCGGTCGGCGAGGGTTGATTTGCCGTGGTCAATGTGGGCAATTATACAGAAATTGCGAATGAAGCGTGAATCTTTAGCCATTTATCTCTCTCAATTAAACTAACCTTGTCGTACTCTCAGCTGGTGGCAACCCTAAGAGTTCTCTAATATCGGCGTCATCGAGGGTCTCCCTCTCTACCAAAGCTTCTGCCAAGATATCGAGTTGTCCCCTATTCTCTCCCAGAATTTTACGCGTTTCAGCCATCGCCTCATCGAGAATTTTGACAACTTCAGCGTCTATCTTACGGGCAGTATCGTCGGAGAACTCTTTGTGTTGAGTTATTTCGCGCCCTAAAAAGAGGGGTTCATCCTCTTTCCCGTAGCCCACAAACCCAAGGTTACTCATCCCCCATTCGGTCACCATCCGCCGAGCAATTTCGGTCGCCTGCTTTATATCATTACTGGTTCCGGTCGTTGTCTCTCCATAGACCAAATCTTCGGCCACATAGCCCCCCATAGTCACCTTAATCCAGTCAATCAAAGAGCTTCTGTTTTTGGTGTAAGCATCTTTTTCAGGGAGTGAGATTGTTAAACCTAAAGCCCTCCCGTGGGGAATAATGGTCACCTTGTGGAGCGGGTCTAAGTTTTTGAGGTGGTAGTGGAGGAGGGCGTGTCCCGCCTCATGGTAGGCGGTGGCCCGCTTCTCCTCTAGGGTGAGCACCTTAGAGTGTTTAGCCACCCCTAGTAAGATTTTATCACGCCCCATCTCAAAGTCTTCCATCGTCACCTTAGTGCGCCCTGAACGGGCTGCAAAGAGGGCTGCTTCATTAACTAAGTTGGCCAAATCAGCTCCACTAGTCCCGGGCGTTGCTCGGGCAATTTTATTCAAATCAACACCACTCTCCCTCTTAATCCGCTTACAGTGAATCTCTAAGATTGCCTCTCTTTCGGCAACATCGGGCATATCGACAACCACTTGGCGATCAAAGCGCCCAGGCCTGAGGAGGGCGGGGTCTAAGACATCGGGGCGGTTGGTGGCAGCTACCACAATCACCCCAGTCGTGGTATCAAAACCATCCATCTCAACGAGGAGTTGGTTTAGCGTCTGCTCCCGCTCATCGTGACCACCCCCTAAGCCTGAACCACGGGTGCGTCCAACTGCATCGAGCTCATCAATAAAGAGGATACAGGGGGAGTTTTTACGCCCCTGCTCAAAGAGGTCTCGCACACGAGAGGCTCCTACCCCCACAAACATCTCCACAAAGTCGGAGCCCGACATATGGAAGAAGGTCACCTTGGCTTCGCCAGCGACCGCCTTGGCAAGGAGGGTTTTACCGGTTCCCGGAGGACCCACTAAGAGGACCCCTTTAGGTATCTTAGCTCCTATCTCTTGGAACTTAACGGGGTGTTTGAGAAATTCAACCACCTCTTGCAACTCGTATTTAGCCTCTTTTTGGCCAGCTACATCGTCGAAAGTCGTTTTAACATCGCTCTCCATATACTCTTTGGCGCGACTCTTGCTGAAAGACATCACGTTGCCACCAACACCACCGCGGGTTTGGCGCCACAACATTATGGTAAATCCAATAAAGATTACCCAGGGGAGAAGTTGCAAAATGATTTGTAAGAAAGAGACCCCTTTAACAGTTCCTGTCACTTGAACATTGTGCTCCTTGAGGGTCTCCATCAGCTTAGTGTCGTCGTAGGGGATTCTAGTCGAAGCTGTCATATTGTTCTTAAGGGCAAAGGTGATTACATCTTTGTCCTGAATTTCAACGGCACTCACTTGGTTTGCTTCTACATAGCTGAGAAAAGAGCTGTAGGGGACGTCACGTGTTGATAGGCTTTTGTTTTCACTAAAGAGCATGAAGACAAAAGTTATAATCAGGAAGAGAAAGAAGCCTAATGCAATCCTATTCTTCCGGCTAAAATCGAGCTTTGGCCCCTTCGGTTTGTTGGGGTTGTTCTGTTGTTCCTGCTGAGGATCACGCCCAGTCCAATAGTTTTGATCATCTCTTTTTGGCTTTGGTTGCTCCTCAGAGGGATTCTCTTTCCGTTTATCGTCTTCTTTGTTCACTATTTTCATCCTTTTGTTTCCACAACACTATATAATGGTGCGCCATTTCGGGCAAGAGGAGGTAAGAGACAGCGCCTGGCCACCCTGTTACGCCCCCCAAAGGGTTCACCTAAAATGGCAACTACCCCATTACGGTCCTCTAAGACCGGAATGAGCCACCTCTCATGGGGATCAATTTTCCACTCACCCAAGAGAGACGAGACCTTTTTTGTCCCATCAGCGAGGGTAATCGTGTCACTCTCCCTAAAGGAGCGGGCTACCAAGGGAGGTGTTAAGGTTGCGGGGTCTAGTCTAACACCCACCTCATCGTCACGGTTATCCTCAACCACCAAGTCGAGTTTTCCCCCTAAAGGGGTTCTTTTGGAATATATTAAGGAGAGGTAGCCAAAGGCTAGTGCCTCCCTCCCCAATTGCCACACTAATTTGGAGTTAGAACGCTTTATGGTTGTATTACTGAGGTTAAGAACCTCCCCCTCGCCCCACCCCTGTTCGACTCGATCGAGGAGGGTGGTGACGAAGCGGAAGGGGAATCTTGACCCCTCCTCGTTGGTGAGGAGATTCCACCCCCTGTAGACAACTTGCTCAGCAGCTACTCTGGGTAAATTCTCCAGAGGTATTAAATCCAACTCTACCCTATCGGAGTAAGCTTTTAAAACCTGGGTGACCCCCTCTTCAATTAGGGGTTGCAGAAGGGGGGTAAGGGAGCGGTTACGTTCACCCACAAGGGCGAGAGACTCTAGGTAATTGGGGAAGATCTCTTTCACTACCGGAATCAAGCGGTGGCGAATTTGATTCCTCAAATAGGCCTCTTCTAAATTGGTAGAATCGGTCGACCACTCTAGGTGGTGCCCTTTAACCAGAGCCTCCACCTCCCCCCTTTGCATGGTGAGGAGGGGTCGGATAACCTTGCCGAGCTGTGGCTCAATTCCTCCCATTGAGAGGGGGCCGGCCCCCTGAAGAAGACGCATTAAGAGGGTCTCTCCTTGGTCGTCTAGGGTGTGACCAGTGGCGATGTAGGGGTAGTTATAGCGCTCAGCGGTCTCATTTAAGGCTCTGTAGCGGAGATGACGGGCTGCATCCTCAATCCCTTTGCCCCGCTCTATGGCACACCTCTCAACTGCCCCCTCTTCGAGGGTGACAACTTCGAGGGCAATATTTAAGGCACGACAGTTGTGGCGGTTCAACGCCTCTTCTGCTTTAAGTTCTTCTTCGGGTCGCAGGCGATGGTTAACATAGAGGGCTACAATATTTTTATTATCGACAAACTTGAGGAGGGTGATAAGGAGTGCTAACGAGTCGGCTCCCCCACTAAAGGCGGCCACCACGCCTCGACTGATATCATGTGGAACCATTTTTTCGATTGTATTCACGGCTCAACTCCTCGACAGAGGCCCCCTGACAGAGGGCAATTGTCGCTTTGGCAGCAAGGGCAATCCCCTCATCTAGTCGGTGCCTCTCCTCTGGTGACGTGGGGCGTCCTAAGACGTGCTCGATTACCCCCTCTTGAGGGGCAGGGCGCCCGATTCCGATGTAGATACGGACAAAGTCAGATGCTCCTAACGCCTCAATTAGCGACTTTAATCCGTTGTGTCCAGCTGAGGAGCCACCTTGGCGGATCCTGATTGTCCCCACTTCCAAGTCTAGGTTATCACAAATGACTACTAAATTCTCTACCTGAAAATGTTTCGGTATAAAGTGGCCGATAATCTCTCCACTACGGTTCATATAGGTGAGGGGTTGGACAAAAAGGGCTCTCTTCTCACCAAACGTTATGAGAGAGCGACGATAGAGACGAAAATAGCGTCTTCTCAACCTCTTGTGAAAAGACGCCATTATACTCTCTAAAGTATCAAAACCTACATTATGACGCGTCCCTTGATAACGACGGGTCGGATTTCCTAAGCCAAATACTAGTTTCAGAGTTACTCCTCGTGTGCAGAAGTCCCTTCTCCACCATGATGAGCATGAGCTGCCTCGCCCTCTTCGGCTTCGGCGAGATCTTCTTCAACCTCTTCCTCTTCAACCTCTTCTCTGATGCTCTTAACAGCAGCGATGGTTGCTTCAGCTGAGGTGTGTATTTTTACCCCTTCAGGAAGTTTAATGTCACCGACGGTAATCGCTTCATTTAGGCCAAGACCTGAAACATCAACCAGAATGTGTTGTGGAAGGTCTAAGGGGAGACACTCCACCTCTACTTCGTAAGCCACTTGCTCAAGGACTCCCCCAAACTTAACCCCTTCAGGGTGCCCTTCAAGGACAATGGAGACGTTGGCCCTAAGGACTTCATCGGTAGTTACCTCAAAGAAGTCAACATGGGTGATTTGATCCAAAAGGACATTCTCTTGGAGGGCTTTCATCAAGACCAATTTTTGTTTACGACCTATTTTCAAAGTTAATAGGGTACTCTCTGAGACGCGACGCAAAATATTGCGAAACTCTATTGCGTCGAGCGTAATGTGGACCGGCTCCTCTTTGCCATAGATGACGGCTGGAATTCTACCGGCAGCACGCTCGCGACGAGCACCAGCTGAGCCGAAATCTTCTTTTCTGAGTACGCCAGTTAAACTAACTTCATTCATGAGAAACTCCTTGTACTTTCCATCCTACAGGGGCGGCAGGATTCGAACCTACGCATGCCGGCACCAAAAACCGGAGCCTTACCGCTTGGCTACACCCCTAGTCCACACAAAGATGGCGGTCCCCTAAATAGGGCACCGCAACCCAAAATACAGGAATTTTCTCCCTTTGTCCAGTAGCTAAGTGTCTAAGGCTCTATTTTTTATTCAGAGGAATCGTCATCCTCTGTCGCATCGGCTCCAGGAGGTGGAGCATTGTCATAAGCTTCTAGGATTGCCTCCTGCATCGTTGCCCTAAAGTCACTGCTGATTGGATGAGCAACATCTTTAAATTCGCCATTTTTTGTTTTGCGACTCGGCATTGCTACAAACAGGCCAGACTTACCGTCAATGACTTTTAGATTGTGAACAACGAATTGATTGTCGAACGTTATCGTCGCATACGCTCGCAATTTCCCCTCAGATGTAATTTTACGAACCCTCACGTCAGTAATTTCCATGCGAACACCCCTTACGCAATTTCATACGGAAACGGTAACATCAGAATGGTCAGGATGCAAGCTTTTTATCCTTATTATCGTGATATCACCCCCATAATCGCCCATTTTGTCCCTAATCTCCTCCACAATCTCCCTCTCATCACAAAAGATTGCATAAGCGGGACCACTGCCACTTAAAGAACCAAAACAATCCCCCACCTCAGCCACTATTTGGTCAAGATGGCTGTAAAGAGTCCCATTTGGCCCCCCAATCAGGCGAAAATCGTTGGTAAAGCTCCACTTAGAGGGACTCTTAGTGTAGACCTCTATCAATGGCTCCTTCTTTGGCAGAGGGGGGACTTCCTCTCTAACTTGGTCGAGCTGACCATAGGCTTGAGGGGTTGAGACCCCCTCCCCCTTGGGGATGATAAGTATCCCCTCTAAGACCCCCTCACGGGAGATTGGTTCAACTATCTCTCCCCTCCCCGTCACCATGGCAGCTGCTGCACCACTTAAGAAGAAGGGGATATCAGAGCCTATTTGGGCCCCTAAGGTGATCAATTGAGAGGTGGTAAGGGGGTAGTTGGTGAGGGCATTGAGGAGAGTTAGGGTGGTGGCCCCATCGCTCGACCCTCCCCCTAATCCCCCTTGGATAGGGATCTTTTTAGTACACTTAACTTCAACTTTAAGGGGAATTTTAGCCTCTGCTGAGAAGAGTCGGGCAGCCCGCTCAATCGTTGAGTTGGGGA
>Ga0172377_10003033_pt1 | contig 17229 bp, 12 predicted proteins | sample Pumphouse3metaG_FD_119749 | JGI IMG/M metagenome (GOLD analysis project Ga0172377, IMG submission 119749) | Leachate microbial communities from a municipal landfill in Southern Ontario, Canada - Pumphouse #3 metaG | ecosystem: Engineered > Solid waste > Landfill > Unclassified | place: Canada...
CGAAGAGGTATTTCTCAGCCATGCTTTCATACATCCAATCGTCGACGATATCCGATGTCGCACCCCATCCGAACACATACTCGACCAGCTTTGCTAATTCTCCCACGCCTCTGTATCCGTGCTGTTTCAGTCCGTCGAGGAACTTCGGGTTCAGGACCTTGCTCCTGAATATGAACTTCAGTTCTTCGTCCGTATCTTTGACCTTTACTTTATCGGGATTGGAACTGTCTCCGACTATGGACATGACGTTCTTTTTTCCGTATGCGCGGGTGAATGCGTTAAGTCCTCCCAAATATCCGTAGACATCATCGATATCGGTGATATCTATCTCTCTATCTGGCATATTCTTGATCGTGACCTCGGAATTCCCGAACCTCTTCACGAATTGGTCCTTCATGCTGACACCGTCCAGGTCGCGTCCGTATCCGTAACTTCCCCAGGCGGCATAGATGTCCGCCAGGTCCTGTACGGTCTTCCAATCTCCCGATTCTATGGCGTGGTTGACTCCCGGACCGTAGCACCCGGGAGCAGAACCGAACACACGCACCGAGGCAATCCTGTTCGCATCATTGATGCTCATGCCGCTTTTGATATTCTCGACGATGTCCTTCTTCAGATTGGCAGCGAGGTAGTTCTCCTCATCCGTCTCATCCAATTCGGATACTATCTTGACGGCATCATCGATCATGTCTATCAGGTTGGGGAACGTGTCTCTGAACAATCCCGTGATACGTACGGTGACATCGATCCTGGGGCGCTTCAATTCATCGACCGGCACGACTTCCAGACCTATTACTTGACCGCCTGTCTTGGACCATCTGGGTCTTACGCCCATGAGCCATAAGATATAGGCCATGTCATCGCCGTTGGTCTTCATGGTATCCGTCGCCCATATGATGAAACCGATCTCTTTTGGATACGATCCTCTTTCTTTCACATATTTGTCGATCATGAGGCCGGCCATGTGCTTCCCGACCTTCCATGCCGTCCTGCTGGGGATTATGTCGGGATCGATGCCGTAGTAGTTGCGACCCATAGGCAGTATGTGTGCGTTGCCCCTGGTAGGCGCTCCCGAAGGTCCCGGGAGTACATATTTTCCGTCGAAGGCCGTCATCATGCTGTCCATCTCGTCTGTCATTCTGCGGACATTGGTGACAAGCGTTCCGCAGATGTATGAGATGACGGTATCGAGATCGGAGGTCATCCTTCCGAATTCATTCTCTGCCGAAATGCGGCATTCATCGAGATCGTAATTCAGGTCGCGGAAGTCGCGGATCGTCCTCCGGACCTTCTCATCAATCCTGTCGACGGTCATGCTGTTCAGTTCCCCGTCGGAGGCCGTTCCAGTCGGGTCGTCAAGCAAGGCATCCATGTTCAGCCCCATTGCGGCGCCGGCAGCATTCCTGAATGAGGGGATTTCCCCATTGCGGAGTCTTGTCAGGGAGTAAAGGGTCTCGTCGAGTTTTTCTTCTGTGGGAGCACGTCCGAGAATGTGCAATCCGTCCCTGATGATCGTATCTTTGACATCCGATATGTAATCATGGAGTTCTCCAAGATGTTCCGAGAATTCGTCTGCCGTTATATCCTCGGGAAGCTTTAGGTCTGTCAGCAGGGAGGCCTTTTTCGATGCATCCAGGATCTCTGCTGTCAATTTGTCCAGTCTGTCCTTCGGTGCCGTCAGTCTGCTTTTGAAATATTCCTGAAGCGGGACCTCTACGGGTTCAAGGTCCTCATAGGATCCTGCCCTGGCCATAGTGGGACACATATGACCGATCAATACCGCTTCCGCTCTTCTTTTGGCCTGAATGCCCTCTCCGGGGTCATCTATCACGTACGGATAGATATCCAAAAGTCCGTTCTGAACGAGGTCGGGATAGCATTTCGATGACAGCCCCACGTTCTTCCCCGGGAGCCATTCGAGTGTTCCGTGTGTTCCTATGTGGACAACGGCGTCCGCTTTGAAATCGTATTGGAGCCACCTGTAGAATTCCAGATACTGGTGCGGCATGACCACGTTGGGGTCGTGATACAGCGCATCCACTTGATCGGCCCAGGATCTGAGCGGTTGATATCCGATGTATACGTTCCCGTTGATCATTCCGGGAATGATGATCCTTCCGTCATCGACGCATACCGTTCCCGGCGGTTCACCCCAGCATTCCCTCATCGCCTGTTGATTGAATCTGGAGATCTTATTGAAATGTTCCAGATATCTGTCTTTGGTTATCAGGTCCGTGGCCTTGTCCCTGACCGAATCCGAGGGGGTCCAATTGAGATCATTGGTGATGTTATCAAGTAATTCGGTGATCAGGGCCTTTCCGTTCTCGGGTACATGGTCAAGGGTGTATCCTTCTTCCTTCATCCGTATCAGAATGTCATTGACGCTTTCGACCCCGTCCAATCCCGCCGCGTTGCCAATCTTTCCGGAGTCGGGTCTGGATTGATACATAAGTATCGCGATCCTTCTGTCCTTGGCCGGTTTCCGTCTGATGCTGGCCCAATTTTTTGCGACCCTGATGATGTGGTCTATCCTGTCGTCTATGGGGTACAGTTTTCTCAATCTCTTGTTGTCCCCGTCGGATTGGGCTATCGGGACTGTGATTATCTGGCCGTCCACCTCCGGCCATGCGACCTGTGATGAGAGTTCCGCTTTGGTGAGACCTTCCTTGGTCTTCCCATAGTCGGAGAATTTTCCGTTGATCTGCATCGCTTGGAGTACAGGGACATCTGTCAGAAATTTGTAGAAGTTCTCCGAGTCCGGTGTTTGGATCCCTTCGGTATCCCTGGAATTTACCAGTTGCGAGAAGGGGGAGTTTACAATGAGGACATCTATTCTCGGCCTGTTTCCGTCCATGAAGTATTTCCTGACGTTCGCCTCGGTACTCCCGCTCTTGTCTGTCTTGGTCGTACTGACGCTGAAGAAGACCGGGATGATGTTCATTCCTTCGGCTTCGGTCCTTCTTATCAGAGCATCTATGTGGAGAAGGTTCCGGTAGATCCAATGGGAACCGACGAAGAACAGGCCCACCGTAGGTTTGGAGGGGTCTATATGTGCCAGATATTCTTCTTTTGACACATCTCTGTCAAAATCGGGATGATAGATCCCATCCTTTCTTTGGACTATCGGAGGAGGGACACATAATCTAGGACCTTCCAATCTCTCATTCAGCCAATAAAGGATCCCTCTATCGTTCTCTTCTCCTCTGCCGCCTACGTATTCTCCCAATGTCAGGAATTCCTCATCGGTACCTTTGAAGAGGTCCCGATACATGAAACGGACATCCGCGTTTCCGGAGTAGATCATAACATATCCTTTGCAGGTTTTGAGAACATCTTCATAATCCTCGAAACGTTTGAATCTGGTCGGGTCCGTCATGCACCTCATCAGCACGAGGTCCGCAGCCTTTGTTTTCTTCACCAGTTCTCTGTATTTTCCGGGATCATCGCCCGCGCTCGATGCGTCGATACAGAAGAGATCGGCATTCAGTCCTTCCTTGTCGCAGACACTTCTGATCGGTTCGATCATGCTACTGGGGTCTGCGGAACTGACAGATATATTGACGATCCTGATGATGTCTGGAAACATATGGCGGATGTATACTTTCATATCATAAAAGGCTAACTTAGACAATAATGTCATTATTTCTCTGTGGATCGCATCGGAGATATGACATTCTGACCAATAACGATAATAAGCTCTGGATGTATAATCCGATAGACTTGTTAAACGGTGAAAAAATGGTGGAGAGCATTATCGAAATGACAGATGTCGTCAAGAAATACGGCGATAAGGCTGCTATTAACGGTCTTACCATGGCCGTGAGGAAGGGAGAGCTGTTCGGTTTCTTAGGTCCGAACGGGGCCGGAAAGACAACTACGATAAGGGTCATCTCCACATTGACAGATTTTTCCGAGGGCACAGTCAAGGTCGCCGGGATAGATATAAAGAAGGATCCCCGCAACGCAAAGGACCACATGGGTGTCATCCAACAGGCCATAAGTCTGGACAAGGACCTCACCATCAGGGAGAATATGATGCATCATGCCATGATGCACAAGGTTCCCGCGGACGAAAGGAAAAAGCGCATTCAGGAATTATCCGACTTCATCGGTCTCGATGAGTATCTGGACAGGATGGTCGATTCGCTGTCCGGCGGATGGAAGAAGAAGGCTGCCATAGTCTGTGCGCTCGTCCATAAGCCAGACATATTGTTCCTTGACGAGCCCACAGTAGGCCTCGACGTCAAGGCCAGACGTCTGCTGTGGGATCTTATCAAGAAGCTCAACGAAGAGGGAACTACGATATTCCTGACATCCCATTATATCGAGGAGATAGAACTCCTCTGTGACAGGGTGGGCATCATAGATCTCGGAAAGCTCATTGCACTCGGCACTCCTCAGGAACTATGCAACAAGGTCGGTTCCACTGCTGTCGAGTATAGGGAGAACGAGGAGACCAAATACAAATATTTCACCGACAGGGATCAGGCCAAGGATTTCGTTTCGGTCCTGGACGATCATGATCAGATAGTTATCAGGAATACCAACTTGGAGGATTGTTTTGTCGAGCTTACAGGTAAATCGGTAGGTGGGCGTTGATGTTCCAAACGATCAAGGATGCATATTATGTCGCATGGGGCGACATGTGTTTCATGAAACACAATTTCTGGAATATCCTGGTCTCGAGTGTCATGAGCCCCCTGCTGTACTTATTGGCATTCGGTTACGGTCTCGGGAACGGGATAACCATGGAGGGTGTTCCGTATATCGCATTCATCATTCCCGGTATTGCTGCTCTGACATCGCTGTCGGCATCATTCTCATCCACAGCGACCAGACTCAATGTCCAAAGGCTGTATTACAAGAGTTTCGATGAGATGCTCATGTGTCCTCTCAGTCCCGCATCTATTATTCTGGGAAAATCATTCCTGGGCCTGTTCCGCGGACTGGTGGGTGCAACATTGATCTATATCCTGGGAATGTGCGTGACCTCCGAGCTGTATGTGACGCCGATGCTGATAGTATCGGTTGTACTTTCATGTTTCACATTCTCGTTCCTGGGAGTTATGGCGGCGTTACTGGCTAAATCGCATCAGAGTATGGCCACATTTAGCAGCATGATCATCCTTCCGATGACCTTCCTCTGCGGTACATTTTTCTCTGCGGCGGCTATGCCGGCATGGTTCCAGGCGATTCTGTACGCTCTGCCGCTTACACACTCAAGCTCGATCATAAGGGCCGCCGCATTGGACTGGAGTTTTCCGTGGATCTCCCTCGTCGTCCTGTTTGCGTTCTGTGTGGCATTCTTTGTCATTGACGTTTATCTGGTGAAGGCCAGGAGGATCTGACGGTCGTTGGATAGTTATCATATGCCCCTCCGGGGGAATTCAAAGGCATATACGCTGTTCAATGCAGGGCTCAAACAGCAGTATGACGATAGGCTGGATGATGCCAAGGACTCATACCGTGAGGCCATGCAGAAAGGTTGCATACAGGCTGCGGTGAACCTCGGTACGCTCATGGTGGACGGTACAGACGCGGATAAGATGAATGCCAAGGAGACATTCCAATGGGCAGCGGACCGCGGAGACGGCAGCGGATGCAGAAATCTGGCTTATATGTATGCCATAGGCCTCTGTGTTCCCAAAGACAAGGAAAAGGCCGTGGAGTATTACCGCAAGGCCGCTGAATTAGGCAATATCAAGGCCCAATGCAATCTGGCGGTGATGTACAGGCACGGTAACGGTACGCCGATTGATTACGAGCAGGCTGCCGAGTGGTACAAGAGGTCTGCCGAAGGAGGGTATTTCAGGGCGCAGGCATCACTTGCCGACATGTATCTTCTCGGACAGGGCGTAGAGCGCGACCCCGAAAAAGCATTTTATTGGTACACGAAGGCAGCCGACAACGGTTCTTCGAGAGGAATGTACAATCTGGCACTTATGTATCTCAACGGGGTGTATACGGATAAGGATGAGGATAAGGCGGCGAGTCTTCTGAATGCTGCGATCCAACAGGGATATTCCAAGGCGATGTTCGTCATGGGTCAGTTGCTCGAGGACAAGGGCTGCATGCCGGAAGCGATGAATCTGTATCTTTCGGGTGCTGCGAAGAAAGAGCCGAGATGTGTCAAGAGATTGGAAGAGTTTGGTTCTGGGGCCGATCATAACGCTTCTGTCAAACATTCCTGATCATCTCATTTAGGATATACAATGCGCCATTCGTATGAAAAAGTCAGATGTCAATTTATAATACATGTTGGCCCAATCATCCAACTATATATATCTGACTTTGACAGAAGCTTCGCTGCATCATTTTGAGAATCAGATAATTTGACAGTTGCCCCGACCCCTCTCCGCGGGTCGGAAACACTATCTCGGTTAAGTCGTTCGAAGGCCCGTTACATGCATTCTGCCTCCGAAATAAGGCCGAAACAACGCAGAACCGCAACATTCACGGGGTTGAAGTTCGAGAGAATATGCCTCTTCCTTCCGTTGACGTCCGTTTCGACGGTAAGTGTCAACTTTTGCATAGGGTCTGTGATGAATTATGTCGCCCTCGAAGACACTGGCTCCGAAAGAATACGTGTCACGGAGACCATCGCCTGAGCGAGAAAACCTATCAAAAGCACACCGTACACGCCGTTCTCCGTCCACGTCTTTATCGGACGGACGCCGATATCCGACTTCATCGAAGAGAACAGCTTCTCCGCGATATCCTTGGAGCGATACATCGTTCTGACCTCCAATGGATCCATGTCCCTGTCCGAGACCAGACAAAAGAATCCCTCGCGTCCGGTCGTTCCTTTCTCGCGGAGGATGTCCAACGCCTCGTCATCGGATATCTCAGTAAGTTTCGTCTGCAGAGAGATCGTCGCTTTGATCAGCACGTTGTCGATCTGATAGCGTTTCTTGAGCTTCTTCCCTTTCTCGATATCGTCCTGAAGTGATTTCGCTTCCTTCAGTTTCTTCAGGGCCTTCTTCTCCATGCCCTTCATCTCCAGATCATACAGCTCTCCGGAGAAGAAATAGTAGTTCACACGTGATGGGGACATCTTCTTCAGACAGTATTCGCCCTTCTCTGCATCGATGCATTCCCACGTCTCCTCGGAGAACTGTGCGAACAGCTTATCGTCGCTTTTGTTGAGTTTCTTCCTCGTCAGGAAATGCCTGTCGTCATCGATTATGCTATCCAAGATGTCCTTCTGATTCGCACCGGCATCGAATATCATTGTCGAACCGTACGTCAGATCGTCCTTTACTTGACGGTACGTTTCCTTCATGTGCTTCCCATCGTCCGATTATGTCAGAGCGGCAGATACTGCCGATGGATGCAAAGGATCTGTTTCCTTGGTTTTGTTCATAGATGCGCATATGCCGTGTTCCGGGATGGCACGTGCGACCATAACCGCGACAGAAGCTGTTACTGCTGTGTTACAGGATCTCGACCTCGGGATGCCCGGCAGATCCCACGCTTCAGGAATGGTCATTCAAAATATAGCGGTTGTTTGCAACAGAGGCAGTGAACTGTTCCTGTGGGGGGCAGGCAAGCACTCGAAACTCGGTGAACTCATCGGCCGTACATCTATCGGTGCGATAACCGAGTCCGTACGCTTAAATGGGATATCTTCGAAGACTCAGGCCAGCACATTGTGCAGGTTACAGAGGTTCGATATCAGTATTGACGATCTGGTAAAGGCGTCCGGTTGTGAATTCAATGCATTTGTGAACGAATTATGTGACAGTTCCGAGGACCCGTATCTTGTGTCGGTAATATCATCAATGCTCTTTCTCAATGATGAGATCCGTTGGGGACTTGTTCCGAAGAAGGAGGCATTGGACGCAGGTTGTAATATGCTGTCGGCAGCATTGAATGTGGATATCGAAGGGTGCGGGGATCTGAGATCTGCCTTGGTAAAGGCGTATGCGCAATATATCAAGGACAGAGTCTCCTGTTGATCAGGGCTTCTTACTGCCAAGCTCTTCAAGTTCTCCTTCGGCCTCCAGATACAGTTCTCTCAACTGTGCCAGTGTGTCTTCTGAAGCATTCCAGAGATCTCTGTCGCTGCATTCGATCATATCTTCGATCATTTCTCTGAGGGCATACGGATTATTTTCTTCCATCCACTTGCGGGTATCTTCGTCGAGTATGAATTTTTCCGTTACTGCGTCGTACATCCAATCTTCTATTGAGTCGGATGTCGCACCCCAGCCAAGCATATATTCGGTGAGTTTGCTCAGTTCCTGTACGCCCTTGAATCCGTGACGTTTCAGTCCTTCCAGCCATTTGGGGTTCAATACTCTGGACCTCATGACATACGCGGTCTCTTCTTCCAAAGTGCGCGTCTTAAGGCGGTCCACATCAGAACTGTCGCCCATCACGGAGTAAGGTTTGTCGCCTCCGTAGACCCTTACTGCGGCATTAAGGCCTCCCAGGTGGGAGTAGTCGTCATCAATGTCGAGAAGATCGAATTCGCGGCTGGTATGGTTCTTTACAGTAACATCGAGTGCTCCGGTCCTTCTTTTGAATTGTTCAGGTACTTTGTTTCCTTTCCATTTTCCGCCGTATGCATAGGCCCCCCAGGTCGTGAATGTATCAGCGATCTGGTCCAGAGTGTCCCATTTTGATGATTGGATCAAAACTTCCACACCGGTGCCGAATTGCAGCGGGGGGTCTCCGAACACCCTTATCAGAGCATGGTCTTTCGCATCTTCCTTGGACATTCCTTCCGATATGTACTTCTGGATATCGTCTTTAAGGTGTTTCTTCAAAAAGTTCTCATCAGCCGTTTCATCCAGGTCGGCAATTATTTCTGCAGCATGGTGTATCATGTCAACAAGATTCGGGAACGAATCTCTGAAAAGTCCGCTGATCCTCGATAGAACATCGATCCTGGGACGTCCCAATTCTTCGATGGGAACCACTTCTATTCCGACCACTTTTCCTCCGACCGAACCATAGACGGGCCTCACTCCCATCAAGTGAAGTATATATGCGACATCATCGCCCTGTGTGCTCATGACATCTGTGGCCCAGACGATTATTCCCAGACTTTCCGGGTATTTTCCGTTGTCTTTGACATACTTATCTATCATGTCATCGGCCATTTGTTTTCCTATCTTCCAACTGGCACGCGTGGGGATCGCGTCAGGGTCGATAGAATAGAAGTTAGTGCCGGTCGGTAACAGATGGGCACTTCCTCTGGTCGGACAGCCGGAAGGTCCGGTAGGTACATATTTTCCTCCGATTCCCAGCATATAGTTATCGATCTCATCGGTCATTTTGCATATTGCAGGATAAGTGTGGCGGCAAATGTATCCTATGGAGTCTTTCAAGTCGTCGGTCATTTTTCCGACGATCTTTTTTGTTATTTCCATCGACCTGTCTTCCTCACAGGAGACATCTTTCATTTCAGAAAGCAACCCCGTGAAAGCCTCATCCACCTTTGATATCCAGACGCCGTTAAGGATGCCGTCTTTTCCTTTTTCTGACGGATTATCCAGTAGGACATCCATGTCGAGGCCCCATGCAGATGCGATCGAAGCACGTACGGAAGGTATTTCTCCGTTCTTCAGACGGGATAAGCTGTAAAGCATTTCGGTCATAAGGTCTCCTTTCGGCACCTGTCCGAGAATATGCAGGCCGTCCTTGATCAACGCATCTTTCAAGTCGGATATGTAGTCATAGATCTCCGGAGCCTTTTCCAAGATATCATCGGAGGTGCATCCTTCCGGAAGGCCCACCTCTTTATACAGCTCCATGCGGTCTACGATCTCTTTGATATCCTCTTTCAGGACATTGATCTGGCCTTCCTGGTCTGTGGTTGTGACATTCATCAATTCCTGCAGTTTTCCGTCCAGAAGTGCGATGTCATCATAGCCGTCCGCTCTGGTCATTACAGGACACATATGTCCGATCAGGACGGAATTGGTCCTGCGTTTGCATTGTATTCCCTCTCCGGGGTCGTCTACAATATAAGGATAGACGTTCGGCATGGTGTCGAGAACGGCATCAGGATAGCAGTCGGAGGAAAGGGCATTTCCCTTTCCGGGAAGCCATTCGATGGTTCCATGCGTACCGACATGTACGATACAGTCCGCCTTGAACACATATTTCAGCCACCTGTAATACGCCAAGTAGGCATGAGGCATTACAATGAAAGGATCGTGGTAGAGCCTTTCTGCCTGCTCATGCTGCCCTCTGTTGGGTTGTATGCCTATGAAGATATTTCCATTATATACTCCCGGGACCAGTATGCGTCCGTCGCAGTTCATCACGGTCCCTATGGGGTCGCCCCAGCCGTGAATGATGCCCTCTCTTGCCTTGTCGGTAAGTCCGGCCCACCATTTGTCATAATCTTTCTTGTCAATTAGGTCCGCAGCCCTTTCCGCCCATTCACTTTCCGGTGTCCACCTGAGGTCGGTAGTTATTCCGGCCAGCAGTTCATCGAGGATCTCTTTTCCGTCATCGGGAACCCTATCGATCCTGTATCCCTCGGCGTTCATATGCTGCAGACAATTACATACGCTTGCAAACGTGTCAAGTCCGGCCGCACCGCCAAGATGATCATTGCTGGGAGGATACATATGGAATAATATGGCGATCCTTCTTTTCGAAGCAGGTTTTCTGCTCAGTTCGGCCCAGCCCTTTGCCAACGTCGCAACTCTTTCTGTCCTGTCGGGGACAGATGTAGAACGGTATCTTCCGTTGCCAAGGCTTTCCGTGAACGAAGAGGGAACGGAAATGATCTGGCCATCGAATTCCGGCCATATCACGCCCGTGCTCAGTTCCGATGCGTTCAGCCCCGTTATGTCGTCGCGCCATTTTTTTTCAGATCTCGATACCGATGGAGCCTGAATAAGGGGGACGCCGAGTTTTAGGAAGAAGTTCTCTATCGTTCTTCCTTCAGAATAGGCAAGAGGGTCGGATAGGTTGATCTGCGAGAAACCGGTCGTTAATATAACTGAATCAACGATCTTCTTTCCTTTGGGCATGAAGTACTTCTCTACGCATTTTTTTACGCCTAAACTTCCGAGAATGGGGTCAGGGTATGAGTTGAAATAAAATGCGATCACATCGCATCCTTGTTTCTCTAAGAGGCAGATCAGGTCATCGATGGGGTCGATCTTTCCTTTTGAGTATGTTGTGTGATGGAACATGACTCCTACTGTGGGTTTCTCATCACAGAAATCTTTGATATAGTCTTCAAGGCCGATGTCCTCCGGTGCACCTTTACGGTACAGACCTTCTGCACGTTGTTTGATCGGAGCAGGGACTTCGGCATCGCATTTCGCTATGTTTTTACAGGTCCAGTATAATATCGATCTGAGATTGTCATCGCCACCCATAGTAAATAAGGTGGTGATCAGGTCATACTCTTTTCTGGGAAATCCAAACAGCGGGAAGTTTTCGTCATTCAGCTCATCAAGGGCCGCAGAATAGAACATTTTGATCTTTTTACTATCGATTATGTTTTTCAAGCGATCATATTTTTTGAAGAACGACGGATCTCCGTGGCATAGCAGGAAAACCATGTCACAATTTCTGACCCTTGTGGTCAGTTTGATGAATTCTTCTTCGGAATCATCGAGATCTTCAGAATCGGCGCATGTGACGTTAAGCGATACATTTTCGACATTCAGATCTTTGCACACTGTGCCAAGAGCCATGCTGTTCTTGTTCGCGACACTGATGTAGACAATATCTGCTTTCTTTGCAGCCGTTCCATTCTTATATGTGAAGGTCGCAGTCATAAGCTTAAGAAATGTTGATTGGGTATTATTAATGTATCATGACAAGCATATCTGATTGTCGGATATATGTTCCCAATCGGTACTCGCTTGGGTCGTATACAATAAGAACGATGCAGGCTGGGACAGTCATGGATATAGACAATCTTTACGGAAAGGATCTGGCATATGTGGTCATAGATGTTCAGAAGAAATTCAGGATCACCACTGAAGATGCCAAAAACACCGGTGCCGCGCGTATCGAAACAATGAACAATATCGCCAGGATGTTTCGTGAACACAATAAGCCCGTGATATTTGTCAAGTATATCGGAGGGTGTGAATGTCATCCTTACGAAGGTACGGACGGTGACGAATTCTTTGACGGTATCGAGACCGATCCGACGGACATCATAGTGGAAAAGCATTTTATGAACTCATTCAGGGAGTCGGATCTGGAGAAGACTGTCAGGGGACTGGGCTGCAATTCCGTTCTTTTGGCCGAACTGTGACACAGTACTGTGTCATGTCCACTTATTTTGCTGCATTCGATCACGATCTCACATCATATCTGGCATATGATGCATGTATCTCAACTCAGAACGAGATCAATGATGCATCTTGGGTTGTATGTAAGACATTATTCGAGGATACTGTCCGGAAGTATCTGGAATCAGATGATTCGGCGGTAGGAAAGCCGGAAAGCGAATCTACCGTGCATTAACGCATGGGTTTTGATCGGACTGTCTTTCGAGGCATGCTGCGAAGTCACTGTTCGATTATCAGACAGTTTTCTGCATACGATAGGTCAGAGGCCGTTCAGACCTTTCCCTTTTTCAGATATAACCATGCGATCGTGTAGAACAGTGCCGCGAAACCTATCACAACGGCCAAGGATATCCATGGGAAGTCATACCCCAGCGCGCAGGCCCTCATACATTCTGATACATGTGTCAGAGGGAGAATGTCGACAGCATACTGCGCGGCTGTCGGCAGGGATTCTACGGGGAAAAGGGTCCCGCAGAGAAATGTCATTGGTATTATGACAAGGCTGTTGAACATATTCATCGTCGTTATCGCGTTTGTTGCGAACGCGGCCAGAACACCAAGTAGAGAGAATGTCAGAGATGATAGCGCCATCATTGCTATAAGTCCGAAGGTAACATGGAAATCAGGCGACATCAGTACGCCCATGATGCACAGGATCGTACCGCAGAGGAACCCTTTGAATAGGCCGACGGCGGTCTTTCCCAAAATTATAGACGGGTAGGTTATGGGGCACAGAAGCACCTCGTCGAAGCTGGCATAGAACACTCTCTGTACCTGTATCTTGTGGGCGGTCAGCATGAAGCAGGACGTGACCGTGGAAAGTGCAATGATTCCGGGTATTACGTAAGCTATGTAATCAACATCGCCTATGACAACATCTTTTCCCAGGCCGTATCCGAAAGCCAGGAAATACAGGAGAGGGGTGATAAGCGTAGATACTACGACCGGTATGAAGTTATACTGAAGGAAACGGAAGTCGGACCATGCCATCCTTCCAGCCCCGGTCAGAATGTCCCAGACCATCATATCGCATCATCTCCGTTGCCTGCCTTGAACTCGATCCTTCCGGTCTTCTCGAGGAAGAAATCCTCCAGACAGGTGGGGCGGACAGAAACGGACAGAGCATCTGTGAGTGTGTCGGAGAATATTTTCGCCGATTGTTTATCCCGGAAGTATCTGTAGATCCTTTTATGGTCGTTTCCGTTGTATTCGACGGTAAATTCTCCAAGTTGGTTGCATAGTTCGGCAGGCGCACCCTCGGCGACGACCTTTCCTTTGTTCATGATGGCGACCCTGTCGCACAGATTCTCAGCTTCTTCGATATAGTGTGTGGTGATGAATATCGTGGTACCGGTATCTCTCAGATAACGCACGAGATCCCAGAGCATGTAGCGCGATTGGGTATCCAGACCGGCCGTGGGTTCATCGAGGAACAGAATACGGGGGCGGTGGACCAGAGAACAGGCAATGGCCGTTTTCCTTTTCCACCCTCCTGAGAGGTCATCGACCTTCTTCTTATAGAAAGGCATAAGGCCGAGCGACTCTGCAACCGTCTTGGAACGTTCCCTGACCTCTTTGAATGACATTCTGTGTTGAATCCCGTGCTGGAATATGTTATCTGCAACCGTCAGGTCTCGGTCTAGACTCATCTGTTGCTGGACGACACCGATGGATCTGCGTGCTTCGGCAATTTCTGCAGGCAGTTTGCAGCCTGCGATCGTGATCTTACCCGTTGTAGGTGTCAGAAGAGTGGTAAGCATACGGATCGTGGTCGTTTTTCCGGCACCGTTGGGTCCGAGCAGGCCATATATGTTGCCTTCTTTCACCCGCAGGTCAATGGATCTCACAGCGGTGAAATTTCCGAATTCCTTACTGAGGCATTCGGCCGTGACGATATTCTCGTCATCGGAGTCCGGCACATCATTCATGTCGTTCTTGGTCTTGACGGTCATCTCCATGTGTATCTGCGATATCAGATGATAATGATTACGGATGTAGAAGCAGGCAATTAAATATACAGTTGGTCTATTATACCCACGGTAACGTATGACGGTGTCCAGACATTCAAGCAATACGGTGATTTTATGAAAAAAAGGCTAACATATCCGTTCGCTGCGATCGTGGGGCAGGAGAATATGAAGGAGGCTTTGATCCTCAATACGATCAATCCTCTGATCGGAGGTGTTCTGATCCGCGGAGAGAAAGGCACGGCAAAATCTACGGCGGTCAGGGCGCTGACGGACCTGCTGCCCGAGAAACATGTCGTGGCCGGATGCGCTTGCAACTGCGAATGGGAGGACATCAACAATTATTGTCCCAGCTGTCAGGAGAAGATGGACAAAGGCGAATTGAAAGAAGCTGTTGTGCCCATGAGAGTCGTCGAGCTTCCTCTCAGTTCCACCGAAGACCGCGTTGCAGGGACTCTTGATATTGAATACGCGATAAGCACCGGAAAGAAGAAGTTCGAGCCCGGAGTGCTTGCGAAGGCCAACGGCAACATCCTTTACGTCGACGAGGTGAATCTTCTGGATGACCATATCGTCGATCTTCTTTTGGATGCTGCTGCAATGGGAGTTAATTTCATCGAAAGGGAGGGCATATCGTATTCGCACCCGTCCAAGTTCATTCTTGTGGGTACAATGAATCCCGAAGAGGGAGATCTGCGGCCTCAGCTTTTGGACCGTTTCGGTCTTGTGGTGGACGTTATCGCGGAACATGATGAGGACTGCAGGATGCAGATCATCCAACGCAGAATGGACTTCGAAAAGGATCCGGAGGGATTCAGGGATGATTTCGCCGATGCACAGCAGAAGGACAGGGACCGTATACTGAATGCGAGGGACCTCCTTGCGAAGATAGAGCCTACGGAGGATGTCATCAGGGCCGCAGTGAAGATACCGCTGCATCTGGAGGTCGACGGACACCGTGCCGATCTGACACTCATCAAGGCAGCATGCGCTTACGCCGCTCTGGAAGGACGCACAGATGTGAGACCGTCCGATGTGGTGCACGTTTCCAAATTGGTCATGCCGCACCGTATGAGAAGGAATCCGTTCCAGGATTCGACCTTGGACACGGAGGAACTTGACAAATGGCTCTCGGAAAACATGAGTGTGTAAGGCCAGTATTCCCGTTCTCGGCCATAGTCTGCAACGACGCGGCCAAAGAGGCGCTGGTCTGTGCACTCACATCTCCGGACATAAATTCCGTGCTCATCTGCGGGCCGAAAGGTACCGGTAAATCCGTTTTGGCCAGATCGGTGTCTTCGATCGCCGGCAGGAAGATTGTCACTCTGCCCTTGAATGCCACAGAGGACCGCATATTCGGCAGCATAGACCTCGAGAAAGCGATGTCCGAAGGCAAGAGAAGGTCTTCCCTGAGCATGCTGGCGGAAGCCGATAAGAATATTCTTCTGGTCGAGAACCTGAATATTTTCCCGGAATATCTTACATACCAGATAATGAACGCAGCCGAGTTCCGCTCGAATGTCGTAGAGAGGGAAGGCATATCCGAAACGTATGACTGCAGATTCCTTCTCATCGCGACGATGAATCCGGACGAGGGTGCCATGTCGGAGCATCTTCTGGACCGTTTCGACATCTGTGTGTTCACATCCAACATCGAAGATGAGGATCAGAGGGAGGAGATAGTAAGGCGCAGGTTCCTCTTTGAAAAAGATCCGCTGGCACTTATGAAGGAGTACTCCGGGGAAGATGCTGATACTGCCGAGCTGATACGCACCGCCAGGGAGAAAGCGAGATTCACAAGGGTGCCCGACGGTTATTGCGGAGCGATATCGAACGTCTGTACCGAGCTGAACGTATGCGGTCACCGCGGCGACATCTCCGTTATGAACGCATCATGCGCATTGGCCGCACTCGACGGCAGGGAGACCGCGAATCTGGATGATCTGAAGAAGGCCGCCGCCATGTGTTTGGAGCATAGACGCAACGACATTCCTCAGGATCAGGAGCCTCCCGAACCCCCTGAGAATGACGATCGGGACGATGAGCCCGAGGACGATAACGATCAGAACAACGATGAGGACCCTCCTCAGGATCAGGAACCTCCAGAGCCTCCCGAACCTCCGGAGGATGACGATCGGGAGCAGATGCCCCCGCCTCCGATGCCGGATGTCGACGCGAATGAAGAGGTGTTCGAGGTAGGGGATGCATTCAGGGTCATAGACTACATGCCGAAGAACGACGGACTCAAGAACAAGGGAAGGTCCGGCAAGCATACCGAATCCATGTCCGATGATAAGACCGGCAGATGCATAGGTTATCAGATCCCGAAGGGGAGGATAGAGGACGTAGCACTCTGTGCAAGCATATGCGCTGCGGCCCCGTATCAGGTAATACGTGATCACAGCGACCTTGCCATCGTCATGAGCAAGGACGATCTCCGTGAGAAGGTCAGGGAGAAGAAACGCGGAAACGAGATCCTGTTCCTTGTTGACGGAAGCGGGTCCATCGGGGCACAGAAACGTATGGTCGCCGTCAAGGGCGCCATTCTGTCGATGCTTAAGGATGCATATCAGAAAAGGGACACCATAGGTATGGCGGTATTCCGTACTGATCATGCCGAGGAGGTGCTCCCTCTGACCAAGAGCGTCCTCAGGGCATACAAGGTCCTTGCAGACATCCCCACGGGCGGAAAGACACCGCTTACACACGGATTGATCAAAGGGTACGAGATCCTAAGCAAGAACTCGTCTGCCAATTCCCGTTCTGTGATGGTGATCCTTTCCGACGGAAGATGCAATGTCGCTTACACGCCCGGGGTCAAGCCTCTGGACGAGATGCTGTCGACAGCCAGGTCCCTCGCCGATAAGGGGATGGAGTTCATAGTCATAGATACGGAGACTGGAAGGCTGAGATTCGGACTGGCACTTGAGCTATGCAGGGCCTTGGACGGCACATACCTGTGTCTTGAAGACCTGAATGCGGAG